>Ga0114129_10000064_pt1 | contig 94465 bp, 98 predicted proteins | sample RhiMetdeltSRZDD1_FD_80071 | JGI IMG/M metagenome (GOLD analysis project Ga0114129, IMG submission 80071) | Populus rhizosphere microbial communities from Tennessee, USA - Rhizosphere MetaG P. deltoides SRZDD1 (version 2) (version 2) | ecosystem: Host-associated > Plants > Roots > Rhizosphere >... | reverse complement strand
TTCACGCCGGCGCAGCTGGCGTTCGCCGGGACCGCCTCGATCGCGCTGTACGCCACGTTCGTGACCGTCCAGACCGTACGCCATCGCAGCGACTTCCTCCCGCTCGAAGACTTCTCGTTCGACGACATCCCGCTCGAAGGCGTACCGCTCGAAGGCGTACCGCTCGAAGGCGTACCGCTCGAAGGCGTACCGCTCGAAGGCGTACCGCTCGACGACGATTACGGCGACGCCATCGACCGAAGCGACGGCGATGACCGAACTGTCATCGACAGCCGGCCGACAAACCGGGCGACGATCCTCAGCCTCGGCCTGCTCATCGTGGCGCTCGCGGCGGTAATTGGCGACGCCAAGCTCGTCTCCCCGGCGCTCGAATCGAACGTGGCGAAGGCCGGCCTGCCGCAGCCGGTTGTCGGCATCATCATCGCGATGCTGGTCCTCGCCCCCGAAACCTTCACCGCGATCCGCGCCGCGCGCCGCGACCGCATGCAGATCAGCCTCAACCTGGCCTTCGGCTCGGCCATCGCCAGCATCGGGCTGACCATTCCGGCCATCGCGGTCGCGTCGTTCTGGCTGGAAGGGCCGCTGCTGCTGGGGCTGGATCCGGTGCAGATGGTGCTGTTCCTGCTCACCATTGTGGTGGGCGTACTGACGGTGGTGCCGGGGCGGGCGACGCTGATGCAGGCCGGCGTACACCTGTCCCTCTTCGCCGCCTTCGTGTTCCTGGCCATCAACCCTTGATCCGCGCCCCCACGGCCAGGCTCAGCGGCTGCGGCGACCAGTCCGCGTCCGTCGCCGACCGGCGCAGGGCATCCGGCAGGTCAAGGGCTTTGACCTCCGGCACGTGTTCGCCATCGGCCGGGTTGCCGGGCGAGCCGACGATCTCGATGTCGGCGTAGCACCCAACCACGCCACCTCCGGGAACGGCAGGTGGGGCCGGTGCGGACCGGGTGCCTGCGATACACCCCGATGCGCGCCGAGCCAGTGCAGGTCGCCGGCACGATCTCGGCCCGCCGCTGGCCCGACATCTGGCGCTTCGTGAGCAGCCCGGTCGTCCAGGTCGGCCAGTACCTGTTGAACCACAACGGATACACGGTCAACACCGACGGCGCCTTCACCGCCGCCACCATCGCCACGGTGGCCGGCTTCCAAAGCGAAGCACGGTCTTGCGGTCGACCGGATGCGACCTTCACCGACGCCACGTGGGAGGCGCTCGTGCCGGAGCTGGACAAGACATGCAGCAGCTGCACGGTCTGGAGCCGGACGGCAAGGTCGACCTGAGCACCTGGTATGCGCTCGTCGGCGTCTCCGTCAAGGAGGCGTTCGGAGCCATGAGCTAGGCAAACCGTCCAATCACGACGGTCGCGCCGAGGTCGTCGTCGGAGAGAGTCCACGCGGTGAGCCCGTACGCCATCATGGTGTCGGTCAGATCGGGGGCTTGCGCCTCGCTGGTCTCGATCAGCAGATGCCCGGTGGCGTTGAGCCACTCGCCCGCCCCGGCGACGACCCGGCGAGCGACGTCCAGCCCGTCGGCGCCACCGTCCAGCGCCACCTTCGTCTCGTAGTCGCGCGCCTCGGCGGGCATCAGATCGATCGCATCGGTCGGCACGTAGGGCGCGTTGGCTACCACCAGATCGATGCGGCCCCGAAGATCCGGCGGCAGCGGTGCATACAGGTCGCCTTCGAGAACCTCTCCCGGCACGTTGCGCCGGGCGCACCTTACCGCGACCGGGTCCACGTCTACGGCGTACAACCGGATCGGAGCGAGCACGGAGAGGGCGGTCGCGACGGCGCCGCAGCCGCAGCAGAGGTCGACGATGACCGGACGGGCGGGCGCGAGCGCGATCGCCTGGGCGACCAGGAACTCGGTACGCCGGCGCGGAACGAAGACGCCGGGCTCGACAGCGAGGGTCCGGCCGCAGAACTCGGCGAACCCGACGATGTGCTCCAACGGCTGCCCGGCGACGCGGCGGGCGATCATCGCGGCGAGTTCGCCGGCATCGTGCGCGGCCGACAGCAACACGCGGGCCTCGTCCTCGGCGAAGACGCAGCCCGCGGCGCGCAGCGTGGCGGCGACGCCGGCCAGATCGCTCACGCCGGGCGGTCGAGCGCGATCTCGACGGCCGAGTACGGCTCCTCGCCCGGAACGACGTTGTACATGGTGATCCGGCCGCCCTCACCGCGGCCGGGATCGATGTCGATCAGCCAGCCCCAGTCCGGTCCGGACGGCGCGGGGTACGAGCCGGTCAGCCGCACTACCCCGGCGGCGTCGACCGCGCCGGCGAAGGTCATCCAGGCCGGTGCGGCGTGCCACGAATCCACCCACACCGCTGAGACGTCGTCGCCGTCCGGTACGCCGCCGAGCAGTATCAGGCCGTTCTGCGGCTCGTCGCCCTCAACCCATGTGTACGCGACGGTGACGTACGCCGCGGCGGTCACGGCGACCTTCGCGGTCGCGGGCGACTCGCGAAAGTCATCGGTGGGCAGCAGGCGCAGCCGGTTGACGCCCGTCCAGGCGCCCGTGAACCGCTCCAGCCGCTCGACGATCCTCATGACGGCAGCGTACCGACCCGCATGAATAAGCACCGGTGAGGGTATCGGCCACCTGCCCGAGGGAGGTGGCGGCCATGCTCAGCCAGGAGGACCGGCAACGGCTCGAAGAGATCGAACGCCAGCTGCAAGCCGACGACCCGCGGTTCGTCGCGCGGATGCGGTCGTCGCGGCAGCGGCCCGAGGTGACCACGGTCGTCCTGCTCTTCCTCTGGTCGATCGCGGTGGGGGTCGCCATCGTGTCCCGCTCGGTGCTGCTGATGGCCGCGCTGTTCGCCATCATCCTGATCGAGGCGGGGTGGCGGCTCTACCGGCGCCGCCACCCCGCCTGATTCACTCCGCCTCGCGGATCACGACGCCGACGGCACGGTGCATCCGGGAGTTCAGCGCGGTTTGAGCGCCCGGGTCGCGAAGTAGCCCGACATGTACTGAGCGGTGGCATCGGAGTGGTGCGGCGCCTCGGCGAAGCCGGTCAGCACGAACCCGGCGGCCAGCTGCCCGCCGATCTGCTCGGTCAGCGAATGGCCGAACTCCAGCGCTGCGGTCGGCCCGTAGCGCTGCGCCCGCTCCTCCGCCGTGTAGTGCGTGAGATCGCTGTAGGGCAGGCGGTGCTTGACGATCAGCTCGCCGGTCCGATCCATGACCACCGAGTCGAACAGGTACACGTCCGGGTTGAGGAACCCGGCCAACAGCGTCCCACCCGGGCGCAGGACCCGGAAGCATTCCCGCCACACCGGCGCCAGCTCCGGGCTGAACAGGTTGGAGACCGGGTGGAAGACGAGGTCGAAGGCGCCGTCGCCGAACCCGCTCAGGTCGCGCATGTCGCCCTGCACGGTCCGCAGGTCCAGCCCGTCACGGGCGGCGACCATCTCGTCCTGAGCCAGCTGGGCGGGCGAGTTGTCGAACACGGTGACCCGGGCGCCGGCCGCGGCGAGGATCGGGCCCTGCTGCCCACCACCGCAGGCCAGGCACAAGACGTCTACGCCGGCCAGGTCGGCCGGAAACCAGGACCGGTCGACCGGCTGGTAGCCGATCAGCACCACCGACCAGTCGCCGTGCCGGGCGCGTTCGACCTGCTCGGCCCGGACCGGGCGGGACCATTCGTTGCCTTGGGCGGCGTACTCGTCCCAGGCCCGGCGGTTGTGGGCGACGGGATCCAACTCCTGCATGCCGCGGATCCTACGGTCCGCTCCCGGGCCACGGCGACGGAATTGGCCGACGAGGTCGTACCGGTCGGGGAGATCCTCGCGCGCCACTACCGGACCGCGGTCGGTCCGTGGCGGGCGTACATGCCGGCCCTCGACCGGGTCGCCGCGGCCGAGTAGGACGGTCTGTCGGATGTGGGCAGATCGCTTGTCCCGTCCGCGCTTTCCTGCCGTACTTCCGGAGGTGTTCCGCCGCCGGCCGGTGGCGGCCGACGAGGACCGGAGGTCCGCATGAGTGAGAACCCGCTGCTCAGCTTCGACACCGACGGCGACGGCCAGGCCGACGTGCTGGCCTACGACCGCGACGGCGACGGCCGGGCCGACAAGATCCTGCTCGACACCGACAAGGACGGCGAGATCGACGTCGCGATGTACGACGACGACGGCGACGGCGAGATCGACCGGACGATCCGCTCGGCTGAGTGAGCGGGATCAAGCGCTAGCGTTACGGGGTGCGCGCATCCCGGATGATGACCCTGCTGCTGCACCTTCAGGTACGCGGGCAGGCCAGCGGCTCCGAGCTGGCGCAGCTGCTGGAGGTCAGCGAGCGCACCGTACAACGTGACGTCGAGGCGCTCGCTGCGTCGGGCGTACCCCTGAGGTCGAGCCGGGGACCCGCGGGCGGTTACCGCCTGGAGGGCGGCTACCGGACGCGGCTGACGGGCATGGGCCTGGACGAGGCGGGCGCCCTGGCGTTCCTCGGGCTGGCCGGGCCGGCGCAGCAGCTCGGGCTGGGCGACATCCTGGAGGGCGCCCGGATGAAGGTGTGGGCCAGCCTCACCGGCGAGGCCCGCGATCGGGCCGGGCGTTCGCAGGAGCGGTTCCACCTGGACCCGGTGCGCTGGTACAGCGCGCCCGAGCCGGTGCCATGCCTGCCGCAGCTGGCCGATGCCGTCTGGCGGGACCGCTGTGTACACATGGAGTACGTGCGCGACGGCCGGCCGGCGAGCCGCATGGTGACGCCGATGGGGCTGGTCCTCGCGGCCGGGGACTGGTATCTGGTCGCCCAGCGGGACGGGCAGCGGCGGACCTACCGGGTGTCCCGGGTGCGGTCGGTCGAGGTGCTCGACGAAGCGGCCGTACGCCCACCGGACTTCGACCTGGCCGAGCAGTGGGCGCAGGCGCGCCGCGAGCTGGAGAACGAGACGACGGCGGTCGAGGTCACCCTGCGAGCGTCGGCGAAGGTGTTGCCGCGCTTGCGAAAGATGGTCCCCGTCCACGGCCAGGACCGCATCCCGCTCACCTCGGCCGGCGACGTCGAGGTGACCGTGCCGTTCGAGGACGAGACCTGGGCCTGCGAGGCGATCCTGAGCATGGGTGCCGCTGTCGAGGTGCTCGGCCCGAGCGCGATCCGGCACCGGATCGCGGCCGAGATCCGGGCGATGGCGGCGAGCTACGAGCCTTAGTCGCGCCCCATCCAGGTGCAGACGCAGGCTTCGTTGCCCTCCGGGTCGGCCAGAACCCACCACGCCGGCGCGTACTCCGCGGTCACGATCCGCCCGCCTGCGTCCATGGCCGCGGCGATGCGCGCCTCGGCCTGGTCGTGCGGCACGGACAGGTCCAGGTGGATCCGGTTACGCTGCGGCCGTGGCTCGTCCATCTCCACGAACCACAGCGATGGTCCCCGCCCGCGCGGGTCCGTGTCCTTGTCGTCGTACGCCAACAGCGCACGCCAGAACGGAGCAACGGCCGCCGGGTCGAGCGCGTCGACGGTGATGTCGATCTGCTGCACGGCGCCGGGGTCGGCGGCGATGCCGCGGTCCCGGGCGGCGGCCGAGATCTGCTGCGCGAGCCGGACGTCGCGCTGGCTCAGGCCGCCGATGTCGTGGGAGATGAGGAAGACGGTCACCGAGCCGTACCGCAGATCGACGTCGGGGTGGTGGTCGGCCGCGTCGGCCAGCCGCCCGATCTCGTCGACGAGCGCGAGCCCGGCCGCGAAGTCGCCCGTCTGGAAGCACGTCCCGACCATCTGGGAGGGCAGGATGCGCCAGTCCTCGACGCCCTCGGCGGCGTGGAATTGCTGGGGCGCGATGCGATCGCTCATGCCGACAAAGTAGCTCAGACGGCGCCGCCGGGCTCAGCGAGATCGTGCAGCCACCGTGACCAGAACTATGGGCGATCCCGACAATAGGACGCCGGATGACCGGCTACGGCGCTGTGCGGCTGTAGAGCCACACGGTGGCACGGATTGATCGGAGCGTGGCGGCGCTTCACTCCAGCTGGCGGCGCAGCGCATCCAGCGGGCCGTCCCAGTCGCGCGCCAGCGCGGCCAGGAATTGCTGCGCCACCTTCATCGGCGCGGAGTCCAGGCGGTACCGGACCCGCCGCCGCTCCCCCGGCTCGGCCACCACCAGTCCCGCCTCGGACAGCAGCCCGAGGTGCTTGGCGATGGCCTGGCGGGTGATCGGCAGGCGGGCCGCGAGATCGGTCGCGGTGGCCGGCCCGCCGGCCGCGAGCGCGGCGAGGATCGCTCGCCGGCTCGGGTCGGCCAGGGCCGTGAAGACCTCCTGCGCCACCGCTTCCAGGTCAGGCTTGTCCATCGAGGTACGCGGCCAGCTCGCTCAGCTCGTGCGTCCAGCCCTCGACGTTTCCCGAGTACGCCTTCTCGTGCTGAGCACCCTCGGGCAGCTGGGCGAATCCGGACTCGACCATCGTGAGCGTCGTGCCGGCGTCGCTGGGTTCGAGGGTGAACTCCACATAGGTGCGGCGCGGGTCCTCCTCGGGCAGGCCGTTCAGGCTCCAGGTGTAGCCGAAGACGTGCGGCGGCTCCAGCCGGGCGATGGTCAGCGTCGCGACGTCGCCACTGCTCCAGGTCAGCTTGACCAGGCCGCCGACGCGCAGGTCGACCTCGGCACTGTGGCCGAACCACGTGCCCAGGCCCTCTGCGGTGGTCAGCGCCTGCCAGACGCGCTCCGGAGCGTGCTTCAGTTCGAGGGTCCGCTCGATGCGGTCGGGGAATCCCATGGCCGTCTCCTTGAGTAGCAACTAGTCAGTTGCTACTCAACCTATCGCAACCGATCGGTTGCGTCAAGCTCGCCTACCATCAAGCCATGGAGTGGCTACTGACCTCGGGCGAACCCGCGGTACGCCGGCTCGCGCGGCGCGATCTGATGGGCGAGGCCGATCCACCGGAGGATGTGCTCGCCGGACCGTGGGTGCGGGCTCTCCTGGACGGCCTGCCACCGGCCGGCAACCCGTACCGGAAATGGCAGGGCGCGCACTGGCGACTGGTGTCCCTTGTGGAATTGGAAGTGCCGCCGACCGAGCCGCGCGTGGCGGCCGGTGCCGAGTCCGTAATGGCCTGGCTCGCCCGGCCGCACGGTCCGATGCTGACGGTCAAGGGGCTTCCGCTGGCGCACGCGTCCGTCGAAGGCAACGCGGTCGCCGCTTGCAGCCGCCTCGGGTACGCCCACGATCCGCGAATCGCCGGCCTGGTGGCGTACCTGTTGGAGCGTCAATGGCCGGACGGTGGCTGGAATTGCGACGCGCGGGCGACCGGGAAGCGATCGTCGTTCCACGAGACGCTGATACCGATGTGGGGTTTGCACGAGTACGCCATCGCCACCGGTGACCAGGATGCGGCGAAGGCGGCGCGGCGGGCGGCCGAGCTTCTGCTGGAGCACCGGTTGTTCCGGAGCACGGCGACCGGCGCGGTCATCGACCGGCGGTGGCTGGTGCCGAAGTACCCGCCGTACTGGCATTACGACATCCTGCACGCCCTGGTGATCCTCGGGCGCATGGACCTGCTCGGCGATCACCGGACCGCCGATGCGCTGGCGGAGCTGGAGCAGCAACGCCAGCCTGACGGGCGCTGGGCGGCGCGGGCCTCGTGGTGGCGGCCCGGCGTGAACGAGGTCGTCGACTGGGGACATCGCGGGCCGAATCAGATGATCACCCTGAACGCGTTGCGCGTACTTCCCTAAACTTCCCTATCGTCTTCCTTCATAGGGAGTGATAGGGTATCTTTCATGCAGATGTACGCAGTAGAACAGGTGGCCGCCCTCCTCGGGCTGCACGTCAAGACCGTGCGCGGCTACGTACGCGACGGGCGGTTGAAGGCGGTCCGGATCGGCAAGCAGTACCGGATATCGGCCGAAGATCTGGAGGAGTTCACGGGGCACGCGGTGCCGGCCCCCGCGCGGGAGACGGCCCGGCGCCGCCGCCACGTCGAGACGTCCAGCATCGTGCAGATCGACGCCATCAGCCGGGATGCCATGAGCCGGTTGACCACTACGGTGATGGCCGCCGTCGGTGGCCGGTCGCCCGGCGGCGCCCCGCTGCGGATCGAGTCCGTCTACGACGAGGAGCGGGCCAGCCTGAAGCTCATCGTGCTGGGCGACCCGGAGACGGTGGCGGATCTGCTCAAGCTCGTCGCGATGCTGGCGGAGGCTCGGGAATGACCATCTACCGGACCGAGAGCGGCCGCGCGGCGGTCAAGCAGCGCTACCGCGAAATCCTGCGGCTGTGGCCGGTTCCCAGCCAGCACCTGACCGTACCCACCCGGGAAGGGGATACCTTCGTGGTGGCCTGCGGTCCGCCCGACGCACCACCGCTGCTGCTCCTGCATGGCTCGGCGAGCAACAGCGCCATGTGGATGGGCGACGTCGCCGACTGGGCCCGCGACTTCCGGGTGTACGCCGTCGACCTGATCGGTGATCCGGGTCTGAGTGCCCCTTCGCGCCCACCGCTGTCGTCGGAGGCGTACGCGCACTGGCTCGATGACGTGCTGGATTCACTGGCCGCCCCACGAGTGTCCATTGTGGGCATATCACTGGGCGGATGGCTGGCCCTCGACTACGCGATCCGCCGGCCCGCCCGGGTCGACCGGCTGGCGTTGCTGTGCCCGAGCGGTGTCGGCCGGCAGAAATGGGGCGTACTCATCGCCGCGCTGCTGCTCAAGCCGTTCGGCCGCGGGGGGCTGCGTACGACGATGCGGCTCGTCGCGGGCGGCGTACCGCCGGCGACGACGGAACACGCGCGCGAGTTCGCCGACTTCCTGATGCTCATTCACACGCACTTTCGGCCTTGCCGCGAACCCGTGCCGATCTTCGGCGACGAACTGCTCGGCCGGTTGGACCAGCCGATGCTGGCGATCGTCGGCGGCCGGGATCGCCTGCTCGACTCGGCCGGCACCGTCCGGCGGCTGGAACGGCTGGTGCCACACGCGACCGTACGGTTGCTGCCCGGCGCCGGTCATGTCCTCTTAGGACAGTCCAAACCGGTCCTCGCTTTCATGCGCAGTACACCGGCCGGCCGCCGACCCAGGTCTGAACCGCCCGCGCCGCACCGATCTCCGTAAGCGGTCCGGCGGTCGGATCCCGGTCGAGCACGGCGAGATCGGCGATGCGCTCGCCCGCGACGGCGACAGCGGTCGCTGGTTCGCTGCCGAACACCGCACCGGACCGGAAGATCAGCTCCACTTCCGGTTGGACGCGAGCCGCCATTACAAACGCCCGGCCAGCCGGTGGAGGATGTCCGCGGCGGGTTCCTCGGTGGCGTAACGGAATCCGGTTCCCGCCCACAGGTGTACGCGCTCCGGATCGCCGGCCGCGGCCGCCGCCTTGCGCAGCGGACTGGTCAGGTGATGCAGCGCGGGATAGCCGAAGGGTGCGAGGCCGGCGTACCGGTCGATGAACTCATTGCGCAGGCCCCGCGCGGGGCGCCCGGTGAAGGCGTGGGTGAGCACCGTAGCCGTCCGGTTGGGATCGGCCAGCGCCGCGCGGTGCGTCGCTGAGGTGCCCGCCTCGTTGCTGCGCAACAGGACGGTGCCGACCGCGACAGCCTCCGCTCCGGCCTGGATGGCGGCGGTCACGGCCTCCGGGGTCGCCAGGCCGCCGGCGGCGATCACCGGCCGGTCCACCGCATGCCGGATCTCAGCGACGACCTCGGTGAGCGGCGGGCCGGGAATCGGGCGCGCCGGTGTGAAGGTTCCGTAGTGCGCTCCGGCCGCCGCCGCCTGCACGACGAGCGCGTCGACACCGGCGTCGGCCGCCGCCCTGGCCTCGTCGGCGTTGGTGACAGTTTGCAGCAGCAACGCACCGGTCTTGCGCAGCAGCGCCAGGTCGTCCCGGCTCGGTACGCCGAAAGTGAAGCTGACGACGGGCACCGCGTACGCCCGCAGGACGTCGAGCTTGTCCCGCCAGCCGTCATCGTCCTCAATGGGTGGTGCGTTCACGTCGATCGCGATGCCGTACCGGTCCGCCTCCACCGCCATGAACTCGGCATACCGCCGGTACGCCACGGCATCGACCGGTACAGCGTTGGGCGCGAACACGTTGACCCCGAACGGTACGCCCGCCGCGGCCGTAGCCGCGATCTGCTCGGCGAGTTCCTGCGGTGACTTGTATCCGCCCGCGACGAAGCCTAGACTGCCGGCCCGACCGGCGGCCACGGCCAACGCCGGCGAGCCGGGACCGCCGGCCATCGGCGCGGCGATGACCGGCAGCGCAATCCCCAACGTGTTCAGTGGACGAAGTCCCAGCGGGTGGCGCCATGCGGCTCGGAACCGGCGACTGCGACCGCGGTGTGCAACGCCAAGCGGTACAGGTACCACGGTGCCGGGCCGGCACTCGGTGCGCTGTACGGACCCGTGAACGCGTCGCCTTCCACGGAAGCGGGCCAGCCGCCGGTGCGGTAGACCGCCGCCACATGCTCCAATGTGTCCGGATCGGTGACCCGCTGAGCCTCGCCTTCCAGCACCAGATCCAGGCCGGCCAGGCGTACGCCGACGCTGCAGGCCGGATTCGCGGCGAGGTTGCGAGACTTGAGCGTACCCGGCCCGCTTACGAAGAAGAGTTCGTCTTCCACCCACACCGCACCGACACCGGCCGAGTGCGGCCGTCCGTCGGGGCGCACGGTCGCCAGGAAGAACGTCAGGTTCTCCTCCGGTGTGTCGCGGGCGAGGAGGTCGCGGGCGCGGCTCCACTCCAGCTCTGCGGAACCGTATCGGTCGAGATTGCGCGTCGAGATCGGTTCGGTCATGCTGGCAGTCCTATCAATACGTCGAAGCCCGCGCAATCCGACACCCCCCGAATCCCGGCGGCGCTGGTTAGTCTTCGGTCATGCAGATCGTCAAGGGCGCCGGAGTCTGGACATCACCGGCCGGCGGTACGGCCAACGACTGGGTGGAGCACCTGAAGGTGCCCGATCTGTCGGTGGGAACGTACTGCATCCCGGCCGGCGGGGTCGACGACCAGAGCCCGCACACCGAGGACGAGATCTACGTCGTCACCGCCGGGCGGGCCCGGATCGTGACCCCGGACAGCACCGCCGACGTCGGGCCCGGCTCGGTGATCTTCGTGCCGGCCGGTGAGGAGCACCGGTTCGCCGATGTGACCGAGGATCTGGCGTTGCTGGTGGTGTTCGGTCCGGCGTACGGCTCGCGCACATGACCACCATGGGGACGAGTGGCTGGGTCGCCTTGCATCGACATACGGTCGGACGTACTCTTTGGCCATGGGCGCCGTATCCGTGCTGACCGAAGAGACCGATCCCTTCTGCATGTCCCCGCGGGACGCGGCCGACCTGCTCGCCGACGCACCCTGGCGCCGGTTCGCCGTGATCGGCGACAGCCTGTCCGCCGGCACCGGGGACCCGACGCCCGGGTACGCCGACGCCGGGTGGTCGGACCGGGTGGCCGACATCCTCCACCTGGTCCACCCGGATCTGGCGTACCTCAACATCGCGACGATGCGGGCGACCACGGATCAGACCCTGGAGAACCAGATCGGCCCGATGCTGGAATTCGGCCCCGATCTGCTGCATGTGCCCTGCGGCGCGAATGACATCGTGCGGCGCTCGCCCGACTTCACGGAAATCGAGCAAACCCTGCGCCGCATGTACGACATCGCGGCCGGGACGGGGGCGCTGCTGACCACGTTCACGCTCGGCCGGGCGTACGTGGTGCCGGTCTTCGAAGACTGGAACGACCGGATCCAGACGGTCAACGACATCACCCGGCGCCTGGCCGCCGAGTATGGTGCGATCGTCATCGATATGTGGCCGCACCCGGTCAACGACCGCGAGAACCTGTTGAGTGCCGACCGGATTCACTTCTCGACATCCGGCCAGGCGGTCATGGCCGCCGAGTTCGTCAAGCAATTGCGGGCGCTACTCGACCGGCAAGCGGTCGCGTAACGCCCGGCTTCAATGACACTTGTCAAGCTCCTATGCGGGCGCTGATCCACGCCTTTTGCCCGCCTCTTTCGCACACGCACCCGCAGTGCCGATCCCAGTGGGAATCCGATCGGCAGAAATTGCAGACGACGCCCATTTCCGCGGCCGCCTGGCGAAGCTCTCGACCCGGTTCGATTCCGAGTTCTTCCATCAGGACCTGCTCCGCACTCTTGTAGGACTCCACCGCTTCGGCGTATCGGCCCATACGCTGAAGGGCCACGATGTGGCGGGTGCGGATCGGTTCATTCAACGGGTCCTCGGCGATGAATCTCCGGGCGTTCAGGATGACCTTCTGGTTGTAGTCCAGCGAGATCCACGCGTCCAGAATGGTCGCTCGGGCGGCGTCGCGCAGCCGGTGGAGTTCGGCGGCGGCCGCGGCGGCCATCGGACCGTCCAGCGCGTCGAGCAGAGCGTCACCGCGCCACAGCCCCAGCGCTTCTTCGAGCATGGCCGCGACCACCGACGGTGTGGCCGGAGCCAGCTTGAGAGCGCGTTCGACCTGGTCGGCGAAGCGATGAGCGTCGACCGCGCTGCGATCGATGGTGAGCCGGTACCCGGAGTGGTCGGTCTCCAAAAGGTCGCACGCACCATGGCGCGCCAACCAGCGGCGAAGCCGGGCGATGTGGGCATGCAAGGCGTTGACCGCATGACCAGTGGTCTTGATCAGACCCAACTCGTCGATGAGTTCATCGCGGCGGACCCCGTTGTCCGCGCGAATCGCGAGGACGACGAGAATGTTCCTGAGCTTCGCGCCACTCGGCGCCGCTTCGATCTTTCCGATTTTCAGGCGAAGAGGTCCCAGAATACCTAGATAAGCAAATGCCATCGCTCACAATCCTTCTGCTGCAGAAGTCAAGCCATGCTTCACACGGCTTCCCCGGCTGTCGGCAACAAAAAGCCAGGTCCCCCAGACGAACTAATCAGGCACTGCCCTGATCCGTCAAAAACACACATCGGCGTTAGGCTATATATAGATCAGTCGATCCCGGCACCCGCATGTTCGAGTAGGTGCGGCAGACCGCACAGCCGCCCATAACCGCTCAATACGTGGCAATCAGCCACGCGTACTCGCCGTCCATATATGATGAGCGTACGATCGAACGTATGGGAAGTGCCGCGGACAGATTCGCTGTGCCGGACCCGGGCGGGATCACCGACAAGCGACTCCTGCGCGGCGCCAAGACCCGGCAGGTCGTGCTGCGCCATGCGGTCGACGTCGCGTCGTCGGAAGGTCTCGAAGGCGTCAGCTTCGGGCGGCTGGCCACTGACACCGGGCTCAGCAAGGCCGGCGTACAGACTCTGTTCCGGACCAAGGAAACGTTGCAGCTGGCCGCGATCGCGTACGCCCGGGAAATGTTCATCGAGGCCGTGACGCGGCCGGCTCGCTCGGCACCGCCGGGGGTTGCGCGCCTTCGCGCGCTCCTGGAGAACTGGATCGTGTACGCCGAGACCCCGCTGTTCGCCGGAGGATGCTTCCGGGCCGCGAACCTGGCGCGGTACGACAGCCAGCCGGGCGAGATCCGCGACGCGCTGTTCCGCGATCAGCAGGACTGGATCGGCGTGATCGCCGTCGAGCTGCGGTACGCCATCCAAGCCGGCGAGATCGCCGATCTGGACGTCGACCTCACCGCGTTCGTCATCGATGCCGTGCTGTGTGCCACGAACACGGCATTGCGGTTGGGCGACACTGCGGCCGTGGACCGGGCACGCCGGATCATCGAAGGCTTCCTCGTCGCACCCCAATGAGCCCCGCCCCGGTGAACGTCAACGGGCCGGGACCGTCTTCGGCAACAGGAAGATGAGAACGGCCGACAGCGACGCGACGGCGAACGTGCACAGCGACGCCATGGCGAACGCGTGGCCCGCGGCGGCGACGGGTCCGTCCACGGCCGGCTGGAACGCGTGGAAGAACACGGTTCCGATCACCGCGACTCCTAGTGCACCGCCGACCTGTTGAGCGGTCGACAGCGCGCCGGACGCCATGCCGATGGTCTCCGGTGCGATCCGCCTCAACACGGTGTTGAGCAGAGGCGTGATCAGCAGGCCACCGCCGAGGCTTTGCAGCATCAGTGTCGGTATCACGAGCAATGGTGTGAGCCGCAGCCCGGACAGCAACACGATCGCAGTCAGCAGATAACCGGAGGCGAGCACGATCGAGCCCACCTCCAGTACGCGGCGGCCGTACTTGGGGATGAGGCGGCCCGCGATCATGCTGAAGACGAAGAACGTCGCCGCGGCCGGCGTGTACACCAGACCGGCGCCCAGCGCCGACATGCCCAGACCATCCTGCATCGAGATGGACAGCGCGAGGTAGTACGACGTCAGCAGGGCGTACACCGACATGACCAGCACGATGCCGAGCGAGAACGACCGCTGGGCGAACAGCGAGAGCTTCAGCAGCGGATCGCCGCCACGCCGGTCGACCGCGCGCTCGATGGCGATGAACACGCCGAACATCACCGCGCTGGCGGCGAAGCAGGCCCAGGTCCACGCCGGCCACCCGGCGTCGCGCCCCTGGATGAGCGGGAACACCAGCAGGAACAGGGCGGCGCTCAACACGGCCACGCCCGGGAAGTCGAGCTTGCGGGCGCCCGGTGCTCGCGACTCCGGAATGTACTTAGCGGCCAACGCGATCGTCACCAGCCCGATCGGGACGTTGACCCAGAACACCGGTCGCCAATCCGCCCCGAACAGGTTCGCCCCGATCAGCAGCCCGCCGATCAGCTGGCCGCTGATGGTGGCCATGCCGATCACGATGCCCAGTACACCGTACACGCGCGGCTGGCCGGTGGCCGGCACCAGCAAAGTGATGAGCGCGAACACCTGCGGAACCGTCAGCGCGGCGCCCAGACCCTGCACGACGCGCGCGACCACCAGAGTGGTGGGCTCCGGCGCCAGCGCACACGCGATCGAAGCCAGCGTGAACAGCGCGGTGCCCAGGATGAACACCCGCTTGCGCCCGAACAGATCCGCCAGCCGGCCGCCAGTGATCATGAAGACCGCATAGCTGAGCTGGTAACCGGCGAGGATCCACTGGAGTTCTCCGGTGGACGCGCCGATGTCGGCCTGTATCGCGGGTTCGGCCACGATGACGATGAACGAGTCGAGGATCGCCATGAACATGCCGACCATGGCGATCGATACGGGAAGCCACGGTACCGGCGGCGCGGTGGCCGGCGGCGCGGTCGCGGTCGCTGCCGAGCCCGAACGGGCGTCGGCCTGGGCAGGCTGAGTACTCACTCGATCCCCCTCACAGGCGAACCGAGTATACGTTCGGTCGTATGCTTACTGCAACAGCACACCCGGCGACTCTTGCCGGGCCGCCGAGACCGTCAGCGCGAACGCCTTCGGATCCGGCCGGCGGGTGGCCCGCCAGTACGCGGTGCCGGTGCCCGGCCAGGATTGGCGGTTGTGACCGGTGTGGTCCAAGAACCAGCTGTGGCAGCCGCCGGTGTTCCACACGGACTTGGCGAGCCGGCCATGCAGCCAGCCGTTGAACTCGCGCTGGACGTCGTCGCGTACCTCGATCCGGGTGGCGCGCCGGTCCTTCATCAGTTGCAGGCACTTCGTGATGTAGCGAAGCTGCGCCTCGATGACGAACAGGATCGACTGCGCACCGCCGCCGGAGTTGGGGCCCATCACCATGAACAGGTTCGGGAACCCGGCCACGGTCATCCCCAGGTACGCCGTCATGCCGTCGCGCCATGCCTCCTGGATCGTCACGCCGCCCCGGCCGACGATGTGCTCGTGGGCGCACCGGTTGTCGGTCGAAAAGCCGGTACCGAGGATCACCACATCCGCCTCGTGCAGCTTCCCGTCGACCGTCTTGATGCCCTTCTCCTCGAACTCGGCGATGCCGTCGGTGATCAGGTCGACGTCGTCGCGTACGAGGGCCGGATAGAAGTCGTTTGACAGCAGGATGCGCTTGCACCCGATGGTGTACGCCGGGGTCAGCTTCGCGCGCAGCTGCGGATCGGGCACCTGCTTGGCCAGCAGCCGCTTCGACGCCACCTCCAGCAGCTTGAGGTACTTGGGGTTCATGAAGGCCAGCACCGGGATCTCATGCGTCCAGTAGGCGACGTTGCGGTAGAGCCACTGGACCGGCGGCATCACCTGGAACAGCCGGTGCTCGAACTTGCTGAACGCGCGGTCGGCCTTGGGCAGCACCCAGTGTGCGTTGCGCTGGTAGACGTCCACATGCGCCGTCTGGTCGGCGATCGCCGGGACGAACTGGGCCGAGCTTGCCCCGGTGCCGATCACGGCGACCCGCTTGCCGGCCAGGTCGACCGAGTGGTCCCACTGCGCGGAATGGAACACCGGCCCGGCGAATCGCTCCAGGCCGGGAAAGTCCGGCCGATGCGGAATGTGCAACGCACCGTGGGCCATGACGACGACGCGCGCGTGGAACTCCTCGCCGGACTGCGTACGCACACACCACCGGTCGTGGGCCTCGTCGAACTCGTACGAGACCGCCTCGGTGTTGAACCGGATGTGCTGTTCGAGGCCGTAGTCCGCGACGATGTCCTGGATGTAGCCGAGGATCTCCGGCTGCTCGGCGTACATCCGGGTCCATTTCCGGTTGGGCGCAAAGGAGTAGGAGTACATCATGCTCGCGACGTCGCACGCGCAGCCGGGATAGGTGTTGTCCCGCCACGTGCCGCCGACAGCGTCGGTCTTCTCCAGGATCACGAAGGAGTGCTTCCCGGACTCACGCAGCTTGATAGCCATGCCGAGGCCGGCGAATCCGGTCCCCACGATCAGCACGTCCAGCGGGTCGGACGGCGCGGCCGGCTTCGAGATGGATCCCATCGGGCGTCTCCTCACGTGCTCGGTTGACGCCCCAATCGTCGGCAACCGCGCTGAAGCCTTGCTGCCGCCGCTCGCCGCCGGACGTCAGAGGTTCGTCAGATCGGCCTGGAATGCTCCAGGATGCCGATCCATGGATACGGGCGACGGGAGATCCCGCAGTGAGTTCCGCCGGACTGCACGCCGCGACGACGGACGCGCCGAGCCGTCACGCTCAGGTGATCGTGATCGGTGGCGGGCTCGCCGGCCTGGCCGCCGCGATCCGCTTCCGCGCCGAGGGCTGGGAGGACTTCCTCATCCTGGAGCGCGGCAACGATGTGGGTGGCACGTGGCGGGACAACACCTATCCGGGCGCGGCCTGCGACGTACCGTCGCACCTTTACTCGTACTCGTTCGCGCCGAATCCGAACTGGACGCGGTCGTTCTCACCGCAGCCGGAGATCCAGGACTACATCATCGATGTGGCACAGCGGTACGGCGTCATGGACCGGCACCTGTCCGGGTGCGAAGTCCAGAGCGCCCGCTGGATCGCCGGGGACGGCCGATGGGAGATCCAGAGCAGCCAGGGCACGTTCACCGCCGACATCCTCGTGGGCGCGTGGGGCGCGCTGTGCGAACCGGCCCTGCCCGACATCCCCGGTATCGACAAATTCGAAGGCGACATGTTCCACTCGGCCCGGTGGAACCATGAGATCGACCTCACCGGCAAGCGCGTCGCGGTCATCGGCACCGGCGCCTCCGCCATTCAAATCGTCCCGGCCATCGCGAAAACGGTGGCCGAGCTTCAGGTGTACCAGCGCACGGCGCCGTGGATCATGCCCCGGCTCGATCGCCGCTATCTGGCCGCTGAACGGTTCGCGTACCGGCGTGTTCCGGGCTACCAGCGGCTGCTGCGCCTGGCCATGTACTGGGCCCACGAGGGCCAGGCCGTCGCCCTGGCCAAGTACCCCGTCCTGATGCGGCCGGTCGAGCTGCTCCTCAAGGCGAAGCTGTGGGCGACGATCCGCGATCCGGCGCTGCGCCGCCGGCTCACGCCCGCGTACCGCCTCGGCTGCAAGCGGATCCTGCTCTCCAACGACTACCACGCCGCGTTCCGCCACGGCCATGTGCGGCTGGAGACGGCGGGCATTTCCGAGGTACGCGCAAACAGCATCATCACGACCGACGGTTCGGCGTACGACGCCGACGCCATCATCATCGCCACCGGATTTCAGGTGACCGACTCCCCCACGTACCGCATCATCTTCGGGCGCGACGGCCGCAGCCTCGGCGAAGTGTTCGACGACGTGGGCCGGCAGTGTTACAAGGGCACCACCATCGCCAACTTCCCCAACATGTTCATGCTGGTGGGTCCCAACACCGGGCTCGGGCACAACTCGATGATCTTCATGATCGAGTCCCAGGTGAACTACGTAGCCGATGCGATCGCCACGATGAAGCGGCGCCGGATCCGGTCGCTGGAGGTGCGTACCGACGCTCAGCAGCGCTTCGCCCACATGCTGCGGCACCGGCTGTCGGGCAGCGTCTGGAACACCGGCGGCTGCATGAGCTGGTACGTGGACAAGCACGGCGCCAACACCACGATCTGGCCCGGCTTCTCGTTCGAGTTCCGCCAAATGACCAGGAAATTCGATGTCGACGCCTACCACGTCTCGACCTGAGGAACCGTCATGACGAACATGGATCGCCGCTTCGCCGGCAAGGTCGCCGCCATCACCGGTGCGGGATCGGGCATCGGCCGCGCCCTCGCCGTGAACCTCGCCGGCCGCGGTGCGCGGCTGGCCCTCTGCGACGTCGACGTCGACGGCCTCGGCGTGACGGCCACGCAGTGCCGGACGCTGGGCGCCGAGGTCATGGCGGATCGGCTGGATGTCACCGAACGCGACGACGTCTTCTCGTACGCCGCCGGCGTACGCGCGCATTTCGGCACGGTCAACCAGATCTACAACAATGCCGGGATAACCCATTACGGCCCGGTCGAACGCGAGCAGTTCAAAGACATCGAGCGGGTTCTCGACGTCAATTTCTGGGGTGTGGTCAACGGCACCAAGGCATTCCTGCCCCATCTCATCGAGTCCGGCGACGGGCACGTCATCAACATCTCCAGCCTCTTCGGGCTCATCACATTTCCGGGGCAGAACGCGTACAACGCTTCCAAGTTCGCCGTACGCGGCTTCACCGAGGCACTGCGCCAGGAGATGCTCGTCGCCGGTCATCCGGTCCGGGTGACCTGCGTGCATCCGGGCGGCATCCGAACATCCGTCGCCCGCAATGCCACCGTGACGGACGGGTTCGATCCCGAATCGCTGGCGAGCGTTTTCGACAAGCGAATGGCGTTGCACTCCCCCGAAATGGCCGCCGCCACCATTGTCCGCGGCGTACGCCGCCACCGGGCGCGAGTCCTCATCGGCGCCGAGGCTAAAGCGCTGGACTGGCTGGTCCGGATAGCGCCGTCCGGATCGCAGCGATTCGGTGCCTGGGTCTCCCGATTCATGCCGGTCGCACCGCGTACCGAGCCGGAACCGTGACGGTGATGGCGATGCCGGCCTTCCCGCTCCCGCTCGTACGCGCGATGCTGAGCCCGTACTACCGCTTCACGTTCTACCACCGGATGCCCTGGCGAGTGCAGCGCGCCCTGCTCAATGCCGTCGCACTGAGCCAGCCGTTGCCGGCGGGCACCACCCGGCTGCGCATGACTCTGGGCGGCCGCCCGGCCGAGCGCATCACGGTCGGATCCGCGGCCGGTACGGGAGCGGTGCTCTACCTGCACGGCGGCGGATACACCGTGGGTTCGATCGGTACGCACCGTTCGCTCGCCGCCCACCTGGCGCGGGCCATCGGCCGCCCCGTCTACCTGCTGGACTACCGCCTCGCCCCCGAGCACCCGTTCCCGGCTGCCATGCAGGACGCGGTTTCCGCGTTCGACGAGCTGGCCGCGGGCGGCGGGCACGGCACCGGATCGATCGTTTTGGCTGGAGACTCGGCCGGCGGCGGCATGGCGCTGGCGGCGGCGCAGTGGCTGGTGGCCCGCGGAACGCAGCGACCCGCGGCGCTCGTCCTGCTCTCACCGTGGGCCAATCCCGGACTGGTCGCTGAACGCCGCCGTGACCTGGTAGTCAACCGGTCGTGGGGCCTGGCTTGCGCCGCGGCCTACCTCGGTGGCGGCGACCCGGCCGATCCCCGGTACGCCCCGCTGCTCGGCAAGCTGGACGGGCTGCCGCCGACGTACCTGTTCGTCGGCACCAGTGAGCTGCTGCATTCGCAGTGCGCCGAACTGGCCGCGTCGCTGCGCGGAGCCGGTGTCCCGCTGCATTACGAGGAGAGCCCCACGCTGTGGCATGCAGCACAGGCGCAAGCGGGCCTGGTGCGCCAGGCGGCCGAGTCGTTGCAGGACATCGCCCGTTTTCTGGCTCCGGTCTGGTAGCCGGCCCCTCGCCCGGACTACTCAGAACCCTGGTCGCCGGTGGCGACTCATGGAACCATATGTTTCACTGGATAGTGGGTCCGGGGTCGTTCAGCTGGGCAATCACCGGGGGTGGGTTGATGGATGGATCGACGACCGGGAATGTTCTGGAGCAGGAGGGCGATACGGCGCCCTCCTCGGCCGTTTCTGCGCCGTCATCGATCAGCGACCTGCTCTACCTCATCGCTGCGCAGCAGGCCGACATGATCAGTCCGGAGATGATGCAGCGGCTCAACCACGCCTATATCTGCTACCTCCGCGGCGATCTGGAGAGCGGGCTGAACTCGGTCAACGGTGTCGTGACCGAACTCGATCCGACGATCCCCGCGTACGACGACGTCCGAGCGCTGCGGCTGTTCCTGCTCGGCATGGTCGACCAGCGTCCGGGCCGGTGGGCGGCGACGGCCGCGGGAAGGACCTCCGGCGAAGCCGGTTCCTACCGGGTCGTCTCGCTGTGCGTGGCGTCGAACGACTACTGGTACTCCGGCCGCCTGTTCCAGGGGCTGCGGTCCAACCATTTCGCGGTCCAGCAGGCCCGCGGCGGCGCCGCGACCTGGCGGCTCTACTCCGGTACGCTGCTGGCGAAGAAGCTCTCCGACCTGCACATCTGCGACCAGGCCGCCCGGGTCATCGCCAAGCTGCAGGGGCTGGTCGACGGCTCCGGCTTGCAGGCGTTCGAGTCCATTCCCGAGGCGCTGCGCTCGCTCCTGTTGCTCCAATCAGGACAGTATGACAAGGCGATCGACTCCGCCAACCGGGCGATCCGCATCGCCGAGCAGCGGGCGACCATCGTCGGCATCAAGCTGGCCACGTCGGTGTCGGCGATGGCACACCTGGCGCTGGGCGATCAGAGCGGTGCCGCGGCCGGTTTGGAGGCGTTCCACGCGCATCCGGACTGCTATGCGCTTCCGGACTCCGTGGCCCGGGTCGCATTCGTCGATACAGCGCTCGCCGCGCTGCGGGACGGTCCGTGTGCCGCGGCCGAGCGGATCCGTACACAGTGGAATCTTCTCGGTACCGACTCGGCGACCTTCGTGGAGGACCTGACCCGGCCGGCCTGGCTGGTCTCGGTCGCGCACCAGGCCAACGACGCCGCCCTGGCCGAGCAGTCGCTCAATGCGATCGAGCGGCTGGCATCGAACAACCAGGGTCTCTCGCCGCTGGAGACGGCCGTACGGTATGCGCGGGCCGCCTACAAGGGCGAGGATTTGGAGCTGCCGTCGATGCTGGACGGCGGCGCCGGCCGGCGTACCCGGCCATCGTGCCCCCGTTCGGCGCCACCGGCGCCACAGCACGTGCACCCGCCGCGGCTGCCATCGCTGAGCCAGCGGGAGGACGAGATCGCGCGGCTGGTCGGCTTCGGCCTCACCAACGTTCAGGTCGCCAACCAGCTCGGCCTCTCGCCGCACACGGTCAACTTCCATCTGCGCAACATCTTCCGGAAGCTGTCGATCTCGACTCGCGTCAAGCTCAGCCGCATCGTCGCCCAGAGCGACCGGCCGCCGGACCCGCCGGTCACGCCGGCGGAACACTGATTGCCTGCTTCAGCACCCGGGCGGTGTCGAGGGCGTCGAGGTGAACGATCTGCTCCAGATCCGACAGCACATCCGCGGGACCGCCAGCGGTGAGGAACTTTTCGCCGACGATCGCTGGATGCTTGCGCCGGGTCACCGTGCCGGCCGATCCGATGGGCGCCGCGCAGGACTCGGTGATCGTGGTTGCGTCGCTCAGCTCCACCTCGACGCGAGCGCCGATCGCCATCGTCGCGGTGTCGAAGGTCTCCTCCGGCGGTCCCAGACCGGCCAGCAACGCCGGTGCGTCCTCGCCGCCCCAGGCCACGAACTCCGGCCACGTCAACGCCCGATCGCCGGCCTGGCGCAGGGACTCTCCGAGCGGCGAGGTCGCCTGGGCCATCTGCACCGACAGCGCCATGTCGTGTTCGACGGTCACCTTGGCCGCTAGCGACCAGCGGGCCTCGTCCGCGATCGCCTCGGCGGTGAGGTCCCGGGGGCCGAAGGATCCGGTCAGCAGCAACGTCGCCACGCCGTAGCCGACGGACAGGGTCGCGGCCGACACCGTCGTACGCGGTCCGTCGAGGCTGCCGGCGACCTTACGCTCCAGTTGCCACGTCAGTAGCGAGCCGTGGACGACGATGCGGCGGATCGTGGCCGGATCGACGGCTCCGAGGCGCTCGTGCAGCCGCTCGGCGCAGTCGAACGCCGCGTGCAGGTACGCGCTGCCAGGAAAACGCTTGTAAGTCAACGTATCGGTATGCCACCGCTGACCGAGCCCGGCCACGACCGCATCCGGGAGCGGCACCACGGACAGGTGCGCCAGCAATCCTTCGGGGTCTTCGAGGATCGTGCCGGATCCCGTCAATCCGTGGGCCGCGCCGTCGCACGCGTCCAGCGCTAGGCGTACCGCCGCGGCGGCACTGAGCGCCTTGACGTCGCCGGTCATCACGGCGTGATGCAGCGGCACCGGCACAATTCCCAAGGCCAGGCCCAGTCCGGACGTCCATTCCGCCAGGCTGGCGCGCCGGGCGTGCAGTCGGGCCGCGGCCGCGCTGGCCAAGTGGCAGTGCGTATTCGTCTGTCCGCGGAAGAACGGGCTCAGGATCGTGGCGGCGGTGATGCGGGCCGCGCACTCGTTGGCGGTGACGATCGTGGCCAGCAGCGACTTTCCGTCGAGCAGGCAGCCGCGAGCCTCCGCGACGGCCACGTTCACCGCACCGGCCGACACATGCCCGGAGTACGCCACCTCATCGAAGTCCAGCACCGTCGCCAAGGCCGACAGCACGTACGCCGACTGCGTGGGGCTCTCCTGATCCGGTGGCCCGTACGCGGCCACGATCGCCCGGCCGACCGGATGGTTCAGCGATGCGCGTACGGCGGCGAGGTTCGAGATGAGCTGGCTGCGGGCCGACGCCAGGGTCGGCGGCGGGATATCCATATAGGACAGCTTGTGCGCCCACGCTGCCAGGGTGGTGGAGAGGGTTGCCGGCTCGGCCGCCAGGATCACGCTCATACGAAGGTCTCCAGGATCTCGGGCTGGCTGAAGAACACTTGGTAGGCCCGGTCGTGCCACAGCAGCGGCCGGCCCTGGCCGACCCGCACCCCCGTCAGGTGCCCGTACACCACGCAGTGATCACCGATCTCGTGGATGGCGTGCAGGTCGCACCAGCCGACCGCGAGCGCACCGGATATCACCGGAGCACCGCGGATCAGGCTCACTCGGTAGCCCAGTTCGGCGAAGCGCGTACTGTCGCTGGGCGACTGGCTGAACCGATCGGCGAGGTCCTGTTGATCGTCGGCCAGCAGATGCACCGCGAAGCACCGCGCATGCTGGATGGCGACGAGCGTACGCGAACCACGCGCGATGCAGCACAGCACGATCGGCGGATCCATCGACACGCTCGTGACCGTGCTCACGGTGGTGCCCGACCATCCCGAGGGACCGCAGGTGGTCACCACCGCGACGCCGGCCGACAGTTTGCGGTAGTACTCGCGACACGATGCGTCGTTCACCACCGACTCGGCCGGCCACAACGGACCCGCACCGCCCACGACGTCACTCCTTACCAAACCACGGCAGCGTTTCGGCCGACGACAAAACGGTAAGCGCCGCAGGGAGCACGAGCATCTCGTAGGATGCTCGATTCTCGGGCATCATCTCGCCGTCGTGCTCGAACAGGATCGGCTGGCCGTCGAGCCGCTCGATGGCGATCCGCGATCCGCGCCCCTGGCGGATGCCGGGCACCGCGTAGACGTCGCCGCCGACCGCCGCACGCGCGAACTGCGTCATGTTGACCGCTGCGGTGACGAGGGTGATGTCGAGCAATCCATCGTCTACTATGGACCGCGGTACGAGCTGGAGAAGGCCGCCACGGTAACGGAATCCAGCCACGATCGTCTCGACGATGCCGCCGGAGTAGATCTCGGTGCCGTCGACCACTACGCGGCCGGCGTACGGCACGTAGTTCTCCATGGCCGCCAGCGCGGCCGCCATCAGCAACTCCCGCCCCTTCTCCGTCCGGTTTCGGATGGCCAGCAGGCTCGCGGCGAACAGTCCGCTGCCGGATCCCAGCACGACGACGTGGTCGTTGTGGACCATCCTCGCCAGGTCGATCGTGCGGGTGACCGCTTCGCCTCGCAGGACCCGCTCGGCGACGGCCGGCCAGGGCGCGTCGTTCCACAGCCCGCGATAGGTCGAGTTGCCCGTACCCGCCGGGGCCACCAGCAGGGTCGGTACGGCCCCGGATTCGCGCGCTCGGTGCAGGCCGGTGGCCACCTCGCAGACCGTGCCGTCACCGCCCACGCTGGCGATGATGTCCGGCGGCGTGTCCCCCACGGCCAGCTTGTACGCCAGATCCACCGCGTCGCCGGCAGTGGTCGTGTCGACTCGGTCCACTGTGGCCGAACCGGCCGCCCGCAGGACGGCGACCACTCCATCGGGATCGCCGCCCGCCGCCGGATTGACGATCGCCGTGATGCGCACACTGTCCTTCATGGTCACGCCTCTCGTGTGGGCGCAGAAGCCGCGGACCGGAGCCGGCGTACGACCCGGACCTTGGCCCCTTGCTTGGGGATCATGGTGATGTGGTGCATCCGGCTGCCCTCGTCGGCCGGGTACACCGCTTCCAGCTCGACGTCGCGCAGTATTTGCGCCATGACGGTCTCGGCCTCGATCTGAGAGAACATCGCTCCGATGCACCGGCGTACGCCGCCACCGAAGGGGATCCACGCGTGCAGCGGCGGATCGGCCTCCAGCCACCGCTCCGGGCGGAACTCCTTGGCGTCGGGGCCCCAGAACCGGGGATCGGTCTGGACAGCGCCGATGGACGGCAGCACCGCGACACCGGCGGGCAGGCGGTAGCCGCCCAGCTCGATCGGCTCGGTGAGGCGCCGCGCGACGTTGTGAATCACCGGACGGACCCGCAATGCCTCCTTGAACACGGCGGTCCGGTAGGGGTCCTTCGGCTCGTCGAGCCCCTCGCGTAGCCGGGCCAGCACCCGCGGGTGGCGGAGCAGGCGCTCGAAGGTCCAGGCGATCGCCACCGCCGTCGTCTCGTGCCCCGCGACCAGCAGCGTCATCAGCTCATCGCGGACGACCTCGTCATCGGGCTCGTCGGCCAGCAGCATCGACATCATGTCGGCCCGGCCGGCCAGATCGGGATCGGCGCGGCGCCGGGCGATCTCCTCATAGATCAGTTCGTCGGCGCGGTCGAGGTTGCGGACCACGGTGCTCCACGGCCACACCTTGCCGAACTCGGGCCGGATCCAGACCAGGATGTCGGCCAGCCGGATGTCCGCCACCCGCCGCAGGATCTGGCCGAGCTCGGCGGCCCGCTGGACGTCGTCGACGCCCAGCACCACCCGGACGATGACTTCGAGGGTCAGCGCGTAGGACCGGTCCAGCAGGCTGAAGGGCTTGCCGTCCGGCCAGCGGCCGACCTCCTCCGCGGTGATCTGGCGCATGTTCTCCACCGACGCGGCGATCCGCTCGGCGTGAAACGGCGGCATGAGGCGCTTGCGGGCCGGCTTGTGCTCGGGCGCGTCCAGCGTCAGCACCGAGTGACGCCCGACGATCGGCACGAGCAGCGAGTTGCCCTCCCCCGCGTGGAAGATCTCCGGCGCGCCCCGGAACACCTCGCGGATGTCATCGGGGTTGCGCAGGATGATGAACGGCCCGCCGGGCGCGACTCGCAGCGTCGCGATGTCGCCGAAGCGTTCGTGCATCTCGGGCAGGTAATGCTGGCGCCGGCGGCGAAAGCGGATCGTCTGCACCACAACCGAGTCCGGCGGCCCCGGTGGCAGGCTGTCCATCGGCTCGCCGATGTCGACGCTGCTGATCGACGCGGACGACATCAACCGCTGGTTGGCGCTGGCGTGTTCATGTTCGGTCGTGCTCATGGCCGGCCTCCGTCCGTCGTACGGGATTGCGGCACGGCGATCCGATCGGGCGGCTCGCTCGGGCCGGACCGGCCGGATGCCGCCGTGATATGGGCCAGGTAGCGGTCCAGCAGGCTATCGACGAGACGGCCGCGCGGCAGCCACGGCGCCTTCGGCCGGATCCACGGCAGCGCGGGCGACGGCTGCTTCGGCTGGCCGAACGCCAGCCACCGGGCCAGCAACGCACCATTGTGGACGGAGACGGCCAGCCCGTGGCCGTTGCACCCACCGGCGTGGTACAGCCGCGGGTCATCCGGATGCTGGCCGACCACGGGAAGGCCGTCACGGGTCAGCCCGATCGGCCCCGACCACGTCGACTCCATCTCCACTTCGGCCAGCGCCGGGGACAGCCGGCGTACGGCAGCGCGAAGGGTTGCCGGCGCCGGTGCCACGGAGCCGTGGGTACCGCGGCGAACCGCTCCCCCACCGACGACGATCCGGCCGTCGGCGGTGAGCCGGAAGTACGGCGACGCTTCGCGATGGCCGATCAACGGCTCGGCGCCCAGTGCCTCCACGGCCGCCAGCACCTCCGGCGGCAGCTTCTCGGTCACACCGGCCTGTACTTTCAAGCCGAGTACGCCCGACGGCGCACCCGATATCGCGCCGAACGCATTGATCGCGACAACGACCCGGTCGGCGGCGATCTGTCCCCGATCCGTGATCACTACCGCCGGCGATCCTCGCTTGATGCCGCGTACCGGGCTGCGTTCGAAGATGGTCAGGCCGCGGCGTTCGCCGATGCGGGCGAGTTCTCGGGTCAGCGCGGCCGGATCCAGGGTCGCCGCCGGCGCGTACCGCAGTCCGCTGACGTAGCCGGCCGCAGCGGCCAGCGCCGGCAGCGATCCGCGGTCTACATAGGAGATGACGAGTCCGAGAGCCCGTGCGGCGTCGGCCTCGTGGCGCTGCGCCTGCGCTCCCTTCTCGTCGTCGGCGGCGATCAGCTGGCTGCCCGGTACCAGGTCGCAGGAGATGCCGTAGCGATCCACGATGTCCAGAACATGGCCGACCGCACCGACCGACCACAGGTAGGCCGCGCGGGCGACCTCGTCGCCGAAGCGCCGCCGGGCGACCCTCAGCGGGGGGCCGATCCGGGTACCGAGCAGCCCGGTGCCCCGGCCGCTGGCCCCGGCGGCCACGTGGTCGGCCTCGATCACCACGACCCGGCGCTGCGGTGCGAGTTCGAGCAATTCCAGCGCGGTGGACAGGCCGGTCAGGCCGGCTCCCACGATGGCCACGTCGCAGCGCTGGGTTCCGCGCAGCGATCCCCGGGTCGCGAAGTCTTCGTCGCCGGCCCAGAAGACCGCGGATCCGGTCACCGCAGGCTCCTCGCGATTTTGCGAGCGATCGCCCGAGCGTCGACCGCCATGTCAGGCAGCTGACCGGGCGGCAGCCGGTAGCCCTGGAAGTAGAGGTGCGGCGCATGCGGCGCGGTCTTGCCGCCGTGCACGATCGGGCGCCCACCCGGCTGGTGCAGCACATCGAGGTGCCCCAGCAGCCCTTCCATGTCGGGTCGCTGGCCGGTGGCGGCGATGACGACCTCCGGTGTGATGCCGGGCCGCCCTTCGAGCAACACTTCCTTGCCGTCGAAGCCGGCGACCCCGGGCACGACCGTGAGGATCCCGTCCCGCAGCGCCGGAACCAGGCCCCGGTCGATCGCGCCGTAGGAGTGCCCGATCCGGGCCGTGCCCGCCATCGTGCCCTCGGTCGGCGACGCGATGCCGTACTGGGTCAGGTCGCCCCAGGTCCACCGGTGCATCGCCAGGCTGACCCGGTTGACCAGCCAATGCGGCAGCGGGCCGTGTTTGATGGCCTGGCTGAGCAGCGACGTGGTCGGGCTGAGCTTGAACAGGACCGGCGTATGGCGGATCGACAGGCGTACGCGCGACGCGCCGTTGCGCGCGAGTTCGACCGCGATGTCGATCCCGCTCGGGCCGCAGCCGACGACCAGGACATCCTTGCCCACATAGGGATCGGGCACCGTGTAGGTCCGGGCATGGGTGATCTCGCCTTCGAAGCCGTCCATGCCCGGCCAGTCCGGCATCCACGCCTTGCGGTGCAGGCCGGTGGCGACCACGACATGCCGGGACGGCAGATCGCCGATCGACGTACGCACAACCCAGCGGCCGTCTTCACGATCGACGCGGTAGACCTCGGTGCCGAATCGGATGTCGGCGTCGAGCACCTCGATGTACTTCTTCATGTACGCGAGGAAGTCGTTGCGCATCGGCCACGGCCCGAACTCGGCCGACAGCTTCCGGCCGGGCAGGTGGCTCAGCCGCCGCCACGAGTTCATCCGCAGCGACGGGTAGTAGGTGTACCAGCTGGAGCAGGCGATCTTCTCCCGGTCCAGCAGGATGGGGTTCAGGCCGGCGTCCTTGAGGGTCCAGGCCACCGCGAGACCGCCCGGCCCGGCGCCGATGATGATCGGGCGTTCCGCACTCTTCGCCATCGCGTTTCCCATCGGCGTCACACCCGCTCCGGCACCGGGTACTCGGCCCGGTCCTGCCGTACGGCTCGCCGGTCGAACTCCACGAAGGCCGGCAACGCGACCGGCTCGAACGGAACCCGGAACGATTTCAGGAAGTTGCCGAAGATCGACCGGTCGCCGCACAGGTGGATCGGCACCGCGAGCATCGCCCACTCCGGTCCGGAGATCGCGATCCAGATCCCGAGGATCACGGCGTGCGTGACGAAGCTGTGCATCGTGTTATAGAGCAGGTAGTACGTCTTCGCGATCGGACGGCCTTTGGCCCGACGGAACGCGATCGCTCCGGGGATGTAACCGATCAGATCGATGTAGACGAACAGGAAGATCGCCGTCACCCAGTTGACCTCGCCGACGTGCCAGAAGAACAGCGCCGTGCAGACGACCAGCGCTACGGCGTACTCCGCGCGCAGCAGCTGAAAGGTCACTTTGCTCTCGAAGCGATTGATGTGATCCATCGGTCAGCCTCTCCGTTCACGCGGACACCGCGGCCGCGGTCTCGCGCCTGCCATGGAGCCGCGCATCCACCGCCGCGGCGATCGCCGGGTCGCCGAGCACTGTGGCCTCGCCGAGAAGCTTGTTCACGATGACGGCGATGCCTTCCTTGAGCACCTTGGTCGCGATCGGTTCGAGTACGCCGGCCAGGCTCGGTATGCCGAAATCGAACGTGGCCTCGAACGTCACCTCACAGCCGCCGGCGACGGGATCCACCTGCCACGAGCCCCGGAACACCTCGAAGTCCCCGGTCATCTGCTCGAACACGATCCGGCGGAGGTCCGGCTGGAAATAGTCCACTTCGGACCACTTCAGCGGGCCGCTGCGGAAGAAGATCTCCCAGTCGCTCATGAGCGGCTCGCCGCCGTGCACGACGACCGACCGCACCTCTTCGACGAACTCCGGATATCGCTCGAACTCCGATATCCGGGCGAACGCCACGTCGGCATCGGCGGTGCGGGACCGCAACTTCAGTTCCAGGCTACGCATGCGTGAGCACCTCATACTCCGGGTTGCGTTCGGCCACCAGCCGGGCCGCGCGGTCGAATCGGTCGAGCAGGAAGTCCACATCGGATTCCGTCATGACGGCGGGCGGCGTGAACCGGACGACGTGATCCGAGTTGAGCGAGAAGTTGGCGATGACGTTGTTGGCCACCAGCGCGATCAGCAGGTCGGCGGCCATCGCGGGATCGGTGAACTCGACGCCGATGAGCAGGCCAGATCCGCGTACCACCCAGTCGTGATGAGCGAGGTGCGCGGACATGATGCGCCGGAACTCGGGCGTGAGCCGGTCGCCGAGCGCGGCGGCCCGCTCGACCAGGCCGTCCTCGCGGATCGCACGGATCGCACCACAGACGGCCGCCATGGCGATCGGTGCCGCGGAGAAGGTCGAGGTGTGCAGCACCGGATCCCGGTCGAGCACCGCGAACACCTCCGGGGTGGCGACCGTCGCGGCGACCGGGATGACGCCACCGCCCAATGCCTTACCGCACAACAGGATGTCGGGCCGTACGCCCTCGGCGTCGCACCCCCACCACCGGCCGAGCCGGCCGAGCCCGGACTGCACCTCGTCCACGACGAGCAGGGCGCCGTACTTCGTGCACGCCGCCCGCACCGCAGCGAGGTAGCCGGGCGCCGGGATGATCACCCCGGCCTCGCCCTGCACCGGCTCGACGATGACGCACGCGGTGCCCGGATGCTGTTCGAGGGTCGCCACGAGCGCGGGAATGTCGCCGAACGGTACGTGGGAGACGCCCGGCAGCAGCGGCCGGAACGGATCCTGAAACGCCCGCTTGGCCGTCACCGACAGCGCACCCATGGTCTTGCCGTGATAGCCGCCGACCATGGACACGAGATGGCGGCGCCCGTTGAGCCGGGCGAGCTTGATGGCGGCCTCGGTCGCCTCGGCGCCGGCGCAGGAGAAGTGGATCCGCTCCAGGCCCTCGGGCACCACCGACGTCAGCATCTCGGCCGCCCGGGCCGCCACTGGATCGAGGAAGATTCGCGTCCCGATCGGGTGCTTGTACAGCTGCCGGGCGACCTCGTCGACCACGGTCGGATGCCGGGCCCCAGTGATCAGCACGCCGTAGCCACCGGCATTGAAGATGCGTACGCCGTCGCTCGTGGTCAGCCATGCGCCGCTGGACTCCACCTCGACGTGACCGCCCAACGCATCGGCCAGGCGTACACGGCCGGAGTTCATCGTGCGCCGGTACAGTGCCGACACGCGCTCGCGTTCTGTCATCCGATCTGCCATGGCCGGGTCCTCAGCCGAACCGGAGCACGTCGCCGGCGAACGTGCCCGCCAGGGTCCGGTGGGTGCTCGCCCGCGACGGTGGATGGAAGTTGACGCACTGGCACGCCGCCGCCAGGTAGGCGACCTCCGGCGACGAGATGAAGGCCATGCCGCCCAGCGCTTCGACCGCTCTCGTCGCGGAGTCCACAATGGCCTCCTGCGCGCCGTACCGGGCGATCATCGCCTTGGTCAGGGCGGCGTTGTCGCACTCCTTGGCGCTCAGCTGCCGGGCGATCCCTTCCAGCAGCAACGCTGCGGTCTCCAGGCGTACGCCCAGGTTCGCGAGCGTCACCGTGTCGAGCTTCTTGCTGGCGAACGCGCGCTCCACCAGGGCACTGGCCATGCCGAGATAGCAGGACGTGATCAGCATCTCGAACCACATGAAGCCGATGGTCTGCAGCTCGTCCAGTTCGCCGCGCTCACCGACCTCGGTGCGGACGAGCAGGCGATCGTCGACGAAGACGTCGGTCATCCGCACCTCGTCGCTTTCCGCGCCGGCCAGCACGTTGCTGCCCCAGAACGGATGCACGGAGATGCCGGGCGTCTGCGCGGGCACGAGCATCAGCAGGAAGTCGGTGCCGCCGCCGTCGCGGGGCACCGCGAGGCTGGCCGAGAGGAGGTCCATCGACCTGGACATGCTGCACGGCTTCTTGGATCCGTTGACCACGATGCCGCCGTCCTTGCGGACGGCGCCGACCGTCGGCGACAGGATGCCCTGCCCGGGGTTGCCTTCGGCGAAGCCCGACGACACCAGCAGATTCTGGGTCGCGATCCCCTCCAGCAGCGCCCATTCGAGGCCACTGGACCGCAGGCTCTCGGCGAGGGTGAAGATGGTCGCCACCGAGAAGTGGTGCATCGCCACCGCCACCGACAGCGACGGCGAGGCCGCCCCGATCGCGCGCGAGACCTGGATCGCCTCGGCCGGTGACGCTCCGGATCCGGAGTAGTTCTTCGGTATCACCAGGGCTGGGCCGCCGGCCTCGCGGAACAGCCGCAGCGCCGGGTTGCCCGGCTTCTCCAGCTCCAGCAGGGGCAGCTCGCCCAGCTTGGCCAGCAGGCCCGGAAGGTACGCCTCGCAGACGTCCCGCGCGTCGTCGAGTGTTCGCATCAGCGCTGCCCCTTCTCGGCGAGGTGCGGCGTACCGTTCGCGACGATGGAAACGCCCTGGAGATGCGTGGTCCGCAGGACCGGGTAGTTGGCCTCGCCGAACACGCCACCGGTCAGGCCGGTGCCGCCGTGGGTCGGCAGCGGCGAGGTGAACGCGATGTGCGAGTCATTGATCTTCAGCTGCCCACCGGTGACGACCTCGGCGACATACCGGTCGATCAGCGCCGGGTCCTGCGCCCACAGCGAGTTGCGCAGGCCGTAGAGGTTCGAGTTCACGAACGCGATGACCGCGTCGAACAGGCTCTCGTCGTCGGCGGGCTCGGGCACCACGACGGGCAGCAGCGGGAAGAACGTCTCGTGCTTCACCGCTTCGAGGTCACGCGCGCCGCGCAGGCCGTCGATCCGCAGGACCGTGGGCTCAAGGAAGAACCCGTTGTCATCGCGGGCTCCGTCCAGTTGCAGGCCATGCCCGCCGGTGACCACGACCGCGCCCTTCTCGACGGCGTCGGCCAGGCAGCGGTGGAACTTGTCGTGGCGCAGCACCGGCGACAGCAGGACCCCGGCCTCGTCCGGGTAGCCCGGCCGCAGGGCCGACGCCTTCTCCGCGACGCGGCTGATGAGATCGCCGGCCACGGCGGGGTGGACGATGGCCAGGTTCGGGATCATGCACAGCTGCCCGGAGCCGTAGAAGCTCTCGATCAGCGCCGCGGCCGCCCGGTCGAGGTCGGCGTCCTTCCAGATCACCACCGCGTCGTTGCCGGCCAGTTCGAGGATCGGCTTCTTGCCCGCCTCGACGCAGCGGCGCTCGATCGTGAGGCCGTTCGAGACGTCGCCGAAGTACAAGATGTCGTCCACGTGCGGGCTCTCGATCCAGGCGTCCAGGATCGGCGCGGGATGGCCGCAGATGACGTTGAGGATGCCCGGCGGTGCACCGATCTCCTCAAGGACCGGCGCGATGAAGTTGCGCATGACGTAGGTCACGCTGAAGGGTGCGGACCGGGGCGCGCGGACCACGACCGCATTGCCACCGGCGATGCTGGAGATCCCGAGCAGGGCGCTGACCAGCGGTGCGTTGGCGGGGGGATTGACGCACACCACGCCATCGGGCTGCCGCCGCACGATGTTGCGGCGATCACCGACGGTCACCTCGTGCCATAGCTGGCCGCGCAGGAAGTCGATCGTCTCCTGCCGCAGCATCTCGTACATTCCGGAGATCTCCCACCGGGCCAGGTCCAGCGGATGGCCCTCCAGGATCAGCATGCGGATGAACTCGTCCTCGTTGTCGTGGATGGTCCCGCGCAGCAACTCCATGTAGTCGTTCAGGCGTACCGACAGCGGCGCGGTACGCCAGATCTCGGTCGCCACGGACGCGGCCACCAGCGCGTCGGCGATCGTCTCGGGCTCGGCGACGGCGACGCGGCCGACCACGACCCCCGGCGGCACCTCGGCCAGCGATATCCGGCCCGCTTCCAGCTTGCGTTTGAGCGTCAGGCTGGCGAACGAGTCGTCCAGCACGGCGCGCGTGGAGAGGGAGTAGACCCATTGACTGCTGTCGACGTCCTTTCCCCGGACGAAACTGCCCAACGACGGGACGTGGGTTTCGGTGTTCACTGTCAACGTGACCCCGCAATCTAGGTTCCGATGGCAGCACGGCGTCTGGGGCGCACGGCTGTCCCTGATCCATCGGCTAGTATTGATGCCCGGTCTGAAATGTCACTGACCCAGCCGGGCTTGCGGCATCGGACCGGCGTCAGACGCGGCCGCTACGGTCGCCACCATGACGGTGTCCAACGCACTGCGGCCCCAGGGCCAGGATTGGGTGCAGACCGCGCTCGCGCGGTACGCCGACAACCCCAGTGCGTTCCTCGCCCTCAACAGCGGCAACGAGTACTTCACGGCTCCTTCCGCCGATGGTTTCGTGTGCTACCGCCCGCATGGCCGGCGCTGGATCCAGTTCGGGGGCCCGTTCGCCGATGACGCCGGCCGCAAGGACCTCCAGGCGGCCTTCATCGACCACGCTCACTCACTGGGACGGCGCGTCGTCGGCGTACAGCTGCAACGCCGGGACGCCGAGGTATTCGCGTCTCTGGGGCTCACCGTCAACCAGGTCGGCGCCTCGTACGCCGTCGAGCTGGCCGGCTTCAACCTGCGCGGCAAGCGTTTCGTCCGGCTCCGCAACAAGATCTCCCGAGCCCTGCGCGCCGGGCTGGAGATCGAGGAGGCCGACGCCGGCCAGGTTGCCGCCGACATCGCCGACATCGATGCCCGGTGGCTGCGGCAGAAGGGACGGCACGTCAAGGAGTTGGCGTTCCTCGTCGGCGAGATCGGCGGCACCTGGCAGCCGATGCGCAAGCTGTTCCTCGGCCGCATCGACGGCCGGCCGATCGCCTACATCTCCTACGTCCCCGTCTACGGATCACGTCCGGGCTGGCTGCACGACCTGAGCCGGCGGTTGCCGGACTGCCCGCCGGGCATCATGGAGGCGATCAACGCCCACGCCATCGAGCACGTCCGAGCGCTCAACTCGCCCTGGCTGCACTTCGGGTTCACGCCGTTCACCAGCCTGGACCGGTCCTGTGAGCTGCCGACCGCGAGCCGGGCCGCCGCCCGCATCTGCAAGTTCCTCGCCGAGCACGGCGACTCCGTCTACCCGGCGAGAAGCCAGCTCGACTACAAGCTGAAATGGTATCCATCGATGGTATTGCCGGAGTATTTTGCTTTTGACGGCGGCATCTCGGCCCGCTCCCTGTGGAGCCTGGCCCGGGTGACCAACATCGTCTGACAACCGCATCGGGAAGGGTACTCGAAGTGGCCTAACGAGGGCCGGGGCAACCCGGCCGGGCTCACGCCCTCGCAGGTTCGAATCCTGCCCCTTCCGCTGAAGACCGGTCAGTTTTGAAGAAGCGGCTGCAGTCGCGCCTCCCTTAGCATGAAGATCGTCACCAGCGAGGTATGCGAGGGGGAACCGGCCATGGCCACGACGAAGAAGCCCGCCAAGAGCACCGCGGCGAAGAAGGCGTACGACGGGTTCACGGAGGACGAACGCGCCGCGATGAAGGAGCACGCCGCGGAACTGAAGAAGTCCGCCACCCGCCGCGGCTCGAAGGCCGGCAAAGCGGCGGAGGAGGCGAACGAGTTGCTGGCCAAGATCGCCGAACTCGACGAGCCGGACCGGGTCATGGCCGAGCAGATCCACGCCATCGTCACGGCCGCCGCGCCGGAACTCGCGCCAAAGCTGTGGTACGGGATGCCGGCGTACAACAAGGACGGCAAGGTCGTCTGCTTCTTCCAGCCGGCGGCGAAGTTCAAGTCGCGGTACGCCACGCTCGGCTTCAACGATGCGGCGAACCTCGACGACGGCGCGATGTGGCCGACCGCCTTCGCCCTGACGAAGCTGACCGCCGCCGACGAGAAGCGAATCAGCGCACTGGTAAAGAAGGCAGCCAGCTGACGGAGTCGTCAGGCGTCGCGGTAGCGGAAGAGCACCGCACCGGCCACCAGCACGACGGCGGCGTACGCGGTGAGCCAGCCGAGTCCGGCGGTCATGGGTGCGTACCGGCGGATCCGGTCCTGCCAGTCGGGATCGGTGACGAAGAGCGCGGCGATCGGTGCGACGTATAACAGGCCCAGCGTCGTGGCGATCGCGGCGCCGGTGTGCCGCACGACGAGACCCACACCGAGGCTGAGCGCTGCGACCGCCGTCAAATAGAGGACGCTTCCGGCGTACGCCCGGCCGGCCGGCAGTTGTGCGAACCCCCGGCCGGGCAAGATGACGCGGTTCTCGACGGAGACGAATGCGACCGTGATGGCGGCGGCGACCGCGACGAAGGCGACGATGACGCCCGCTTTGCCGATGACGATCAGGAAGCGGCGCGGATGGGCGGCCAGGGTGGACCGGATCATCGCAGTCTCGTACTCGCGGCTGATCGCCAGGATGGCGAGGACGACGACGCCGATCTGTCCTACGTAGAGCCCACTGAGACTGAGCCGAGTGGCGTCCACAGTGCACGGCCGGGGCGCACAGTCGTGGGCGTACGTGGTCCATTCGGCGAATCCGCTGGCGACGACGGTCCCGGCGATCAGCGCCAGCGCACACCATCCGGTCGCCGGGTCGGTACGCAGCTTCGTCCATTCCATGCGAACTGCGGCCCTCATGCGTTCCTCCGGCGCAGCGCCCACAGTGCCAGGCCCAGCGCCGCCGCCGTGTACGCGGCGAGTACGCCGAGTCCGGGCCACGGTGCGATAGCGGTGTCGAACCGCTCGATGGTCTGCTGGATCGCCAGCCCGGCGGTGGGCGTGAGCCGCCGTACCCACTTGTCGGCATCCAGCGAGAGCTGCGGGCCGAGCAGCTGCGGCACCAGCACTACCAGAACCATGACGGGGATGGCTCGGCTGGACCGCCGCAGGAGCATCCCGGCAGCGAAGGCCAGAACCGCCACCAGAGCCAGTACGGCCGCCGTACCGATGACTGCGCGCAGCACCTGCGCCTCGGCCAGCGACCGGAACGCGTACGCCGGTGGGCGTACGCCGCGCCCACGCAAGATCGGCTGCGTGATGAGGAAGGCACCGACGCCGGCGGCGAGCCCGGTCAGGAAGGCCATTGCGGCAACCACTGTGGCCTTCGCAGCCAGGATCTGTCCCCGACGGGGATTGACCGCCAGCGTGGTGCGGATCATGCCGGTCTTGTACTCGCCGGTGGCGGCCAGTACGCCGAGGACGACCATCACCAGCAGTCCGATCTGGACGCCTTGCAGGCTGTCGCTGACCATGTCACGGACGTCGGGGGTGGCGTAGCTCGGAATGCCGTACCAGGCGATGTCACCCTCACCGATGACGGTGAACGCGCCACCGGTCTCGGTCATGCCGCCGGGACCCGGGCGAAGTTGCGGCTCTCCCGGCTGTGGCACCGGCTCCACCTTGGCGTACGCCCACGTGCCCGCGGAAGCAGCGGATTCCACGCGGACGTGGTCGAAGACCGCCCGGCCGACGGTCCGTTCGATCAGGGCGCCCTGCCTACCGCCTCCTTGCATGTATGTCGATTTGAACGGAGAAGTGACGAACAGGCCGACCTCCACTGTAGAGGGAAGCCCGGCCAGCTCTACCGAGCCGACTTCATCCCATGCCGAGCCGTCGGATGAGGCGTACCCCGTGATGGTCGAGCCCGACCGGGTGAGCTTGAGCCACGGCCGGGCCGGGCCGGCGACGGAGGTCGTGAAGGCGGCCTCCAGCCGCAGGCCGTACGCGGGGGTCAGCATGATGGCGGCGTAGGGCGATCCGCTGGTGACGTCGCGCTTGACGATGACGCCGGCCTTCGCCCAGGGGTGGCTGGCATCCTGGGCGGCGATGTGGGCGACGATCGATCCGTTCCCCGGCATCGGCTGGTGCACGAGGCTGAGCCGGTCGGCCGGTTCGGGCAGATCGCCGTAGAACTTGCTGGACGAGACGACCCATGCCGACAGCGCGACGGTGAGGACGAGTCCGAGCCCGAGGCACCAGGCGGTGCTGCGCAAGGACATGAGCTTGGCCAGTTCGGAACGCAGGACCATCATGCGCCTTCCTTCGCCGGGGACGAGCGGAACTCGACCGCGTCGCGGGTCAGAGCCAGGTACGCCTGCTCCAGCGAGGCCCGCTGCGAGGCCACCTCCGACACCTGAATCTCGTGCTGTGCAAGGAGAGCCACGATGCGGTCCGCAGGCAGGCCGGCGACGCTGAGACCGTCCACAGTGTTGGCATCCACGGTGGCACCCGCTGCGGCCAGTAAGGCGGTGGCTTGAGCCGGCTGGGCTGTGCGTACCAGGATCCGGCCGTCGGACGCGGCAGCGAGCAGTGCGGCGACCGTCGTGTCGGCGATGAGCTGGCCGCGTCCAATGAGGACGAGATGGTCGGCGGTGTCCTCCAGCTCGCTCATGAGGTGGCTGGACACGAGCACGGCTCGGCCCTGCGCCGCGAGTCCGCGCAGCAGTCCCCGGATCCAGACGACACCGTCGGGGTCCAGGCCGTTCACCGGCTCGTCGAACATGAGGATCGGCGGGTCGCCGAGCAGGGCGGCGGCGATCCCCAGCCGCTGCCGCATGCCCAGCGAATATCCCCCCGCCCGGCGCCGTGCGGCGCCGGCCAGCCCGGCGAGGCCGAGCACCTCGTCGACGCGGCGGCGTGGCAAACCATTGCTGTACGCCATCCACAGCAGGTGGTCGCGGCCACGCCGGCCCGGGTGGACCGCACCGGCGTCGAGAAGCGCACCGACTTCGCGCAACGGCGTACGGAGTGTGCGATATCGGCGGCCGCCGACCAGGGCCGAGCCGCCGTCGGGGGCGTCCAGGTCGAGGATCATCCGCATCGTCGTCGACTTGCCGGCGCCGTTGGGCCCGACGAAGCCGGTCACGTGGCCCGGTTCGACCCGGAACGACAGCCCGTCGACCGCCACCGTGCGGCCGTACCGCTTGCGCAGCCCGCGTACCTCAATGGTGTTTGGCATGTGGCGACGCTAAGGACAGGCGGGGTCGCAGCGCGTCGGACCACGGCGCGAACCTCCAGGTCGGCACTCCGACCCAGAGATGACCACCTCAGGTTGGACGCGCGGCGCGGACCTGGGCGGATATCGTCGCGGCATGACTCTGACCGGCCGCCGTCCGTTCCGGCGGTACGCGCATCTGGTCGCGCTGGACCTCGTCGCGGCGGTGGCCGTACTGCTCGTGCTCGCTCCGTCCATGCGTACCGCTGTGCCGATCCCGGCCGGCGCGGCGCCGCCTGAGGTTGCGGACGGGATCGGCGGGACCACATGGGCACTCGCCATTGCCGCGGCGGCACCGATCGTCATGCGCCGCCGCTGGCCGCTGCCCACCCTGGGTGTTCTCGTGGTGGTGACGATCGCCGGTGTCCTCGTGTTCGATCTGCGCTGGCCGGACATCATCGGGGCGCTGGCCGGTGTTGCGCTGGCGCTGTACTCGGTCGCGTCGACCGCTCCGGGGCGGATCAGCATCCCGGCGTTGCTGGTGACCTTGGCGATCGCCGGTGGCGTCCCAGCGATCGGCGGCAGCGAGCCCTCACCTTCCGCTCCGTGGGCGGACACCTTTGCTCAGATCGGATTCGGTCTGTTGATGCTCGGTGTGAGCTGGACCGCCGGCGTGGCGGTACGCCAGCGGCGGGCGTACGCGGCGAGAAGCGCTCAACAGGCCGCTGCGCAGGCCCTGGCCGACGAGCGCCGCCGCATCGCCCGTGAACTGCATGACGTCGTCGCTCACAGCATGAGCTTGATCGCCGTCAAGGCCGGCATCGCCAATCACGTCGCCGAGTCCAAACCGGACGAAGCCCGGGAGGCGCTGCGCCTGATCGAGGGCACGAGCCGCAGCGCATTGGTCGATCTGCGCCGCGTCCTGGACGTGCTCCGCGCCGACCCGGCACCGCCCGACCTTCATCCGGCTCCGAGCCTGGCCGGGCTCGCCACCCTCGCCGATCAAGCGGCGAGCGCGGGCGTGCGAATCGAGATGGTGATGGAGAGCCGAGCCGCCGACGCTGTGCCCCAGGGTGTCCAGCTGTCCGCGTACCGGATCGTTCAAGAGGCACTGACCAATGTGGTCAAACACGCCGGCGCGGTGGCATGCCGCGTCACTGTGGACATCGCCGACGACGAGGTACGCATCGACGTCACCGACGACGGCCGCGGTGGGCGTACCGAGCGTCCTGGACACGGCTTGGTGGGAATGCGGGAACGGGTCGCCGCCTACGGCGGGGCATTCGCGGCCGGTCCACGACCCGACGGCGGATTCGCGGTCCACGCCACGCTTCCCTACCCGGCGCGATGAGCGCACCGCCGATCCGAGTGCTGGTCGCCGACGACCAAGCGTTGCTGCGTGGCAGCTTCCGGCTGCTGGTCGACACGACACCGGGCATGACCGTCGTCGGCGAGGCGGGCAACGGTGACGAAGCCGTCGCCGTCGCCCGCGAGACCCAGCCCGACGTGGTTCTTATGGACGTACGCATGCCGCAGACGGATGGCATAGAAGCGACGCGCCACATTTGCGGCTCGCCCGGCACAGCCGGCGTACGCGTGCTCATCCTGACCACCTTCGATCTCGACGAATACGTGTACGCCGCCCTGCGCGCCGGTGCGAGCGGATTCCTTTTGAAGGACACACCACCGGCCGATCTGCTGTCAGCGATCCGGGTCATCGCGGCCGGCGAGGCGCTCCTCGCACCGACCGTCACCCGCCGGCTGATCACCGAATTCGCCCGGCGCGCCGAGCCCGCCCCTACACCCGGCCGGATCGACGGCCTCACCGAGCGGGAACGCGAAGTCCTCCGCCTGATCGCGCGTGGGCTGTCGAACGCCGAGATCGCCGCTCACCTGCATCTCAGCATGGCCACCGTCAAGACGCACGTCGGTCACCTGCTCGCCAAGACGCGGTCTCGCGACCGTGCTCAGCTCGTCATCGCCGCGTACGAGGCGGGACTGGTGTCGCCCTCATAACCGCCATCGCCGCGCGGCCGGGTCGCGCATCGCCAGGATGAGCAGCACCGCCGCACCCACCAGCACCGGGAGGGCCAGCGTCCGCGCCCGGGGAATGATCACCGGCAGGTACAGCAGGCCGAGCAGCACCGGCGCCGTGGCCACGCCCGGCTCATCGAACCCCCACCGCCGTCCCCACGCCGCGGTCGCCCACACGACCGCCAGTCCCGCCAGCACCTCGGCCGTCAACCCGGCCGCCGCGTTCAATGACGGCTGCACGCGGACAAGGGCCAAAGCCCATATGGGTACGCCCACCGCGGCCACATATCCGATGCGCAGCACCATCCGGCGAACCAGCGGGTAAGGACTTGCTTGCAGGATCCGGGCCGCTGCATCGTCGAACACGAAGCCGCTGGACAGAACCAGGACCAGCCCCACCAGCCGCAGCGTTGCGGCCTCACCGGCCAAGCGGCCCACACCGTGCAGTGCGAGCAAAACTCCGGCGATGAGTGCACCGGCCACGAGAGGCGTCCGGCGCAGGCCGCGAACCACATGACCCCATCGGATCAGTTCGCCACCGACGGAGGCCCTCACGGCCTCCGCCAGCGACCGCGATAGACGGCGGCAACGGCGAGACAAGCGCAGAGCCCAACCAGGTACGCCGTGTGCCACCACGCTTCCGCCGCCGAGGCGGGACGTAACGGCTGGGACGTTATATCGGCGGCGAGGGAATCCATCGGTGTGGCCGTGTACCACCAGAGCCACCAGCTCGTCCGGTTGCCGGTCTGGGCGAACAGGAGTATCCCAAGCACGAAGACCGCGAAGGAGACCAGAACCGCGCCCGGGAAGCGCAGCCATCGAGCCGTGAGTACGCCCAGCAATCCCCCGGCGGCGAGAATCACCGGTATCTGCGCCAGCTCACCGGCGGCCAGCATTTCGCCGGTGCCCAGCGAACCACCGGCCGCGATGAACGCCATGCCGAATGCCGTGGCGCAACCGATTCCGGCGAGGGTCAGCGCCACACCGAGACACATCGCGAGCGTTCGTTCGGTGTCAGCCGTGGGCGTGACGCTCAGCATCTCCTCGGCCCGCGTACGCCGGGCATTGCTCGCGACCAGATTCGCGGCGAAGATCGCGACGACCGGGCCGAGCACGGCGATCGTGACGAACACGCCGGCGTACCAGCTTCCGGCCTGGAACCGAGCACTGCTGACCGCCGCTTTGGCCACCCCGGCCAGGGCCACGGCCAGCGGCAGCCACAAGGCGGGATGCCGAGCGAGCCGGCGTGCCTCGCAGACCACCAAAGTGGACAGTGTCGCGGTCATGCTCGCACCTCCAGTCCGGGTGCACCCACCAGAAGCAGGTAGGCGTCTTCCAGCGTCGGGGAGACCAGGTCGGCGCCGTCCGGCGGCCGGCCCACATTGCGATAAGCGCCTTCACCGGTGCGCCAAGCCGCCAGCGCATTCGTGGCGCGCTGAGTGCCGGTCCACACTCGACCATCAGCACGGGCGATGAGTTCGGCGGGGGTTCCGGCGAACCGGGCCTGGCCCTCGTGGATCACGCAAATCCGAGTGCACAGCGCGGCCAGGTCTTCGGTCTGATGGCTGGACAGGACGACGGTACGCCCTTCGCCCGCGTTCGAGATCATCTCCCGGAACCGCAGCCGTTGCTCCGGGTCCAGGCCGGCGGTCGGCTCGTCGAGGACGAGCAGTTCGGGGTCGCCGAGCAGGGCCTGGGCCAGCCCGACCCGGCGGCGCAGGCCGCCCGAGAGTGCCCGGATCCGCTTGCCGCCCACCGATTCCAGCCCGGTCAGGGCGAGCACCCGGCGGACCTCGTCGTGGCGGGCCCGCCGATCGGTCATCGACTTGAGGATCGCCACGTAGTCGACGAACTCGAAGACCGAGAAGCCGCGGTGGAAACCGGCTTCCTGCGGCAGGTAGCCGAGCCGGTGCCGGATCTCGGTACGCTGATCGGCACGCGCCGGATCGCGGCCCAGCAGAGACAGCCGCCCGTCGTCGGGCGCCAGCACCGTGGCGATCATCCGCAGCAGCGTCGTCTTCCCGGCGCCGTTGGGCCCCAGCAGACCGGTCACTCCCCGGCCGGCTTCGAAATCCACGGCGTTCAAAGCCTGCGTACGCCCGAAGGTCTTGGTCACGCCGGCCACTCGCACCACGGTCATGAGCTCCTCCCCAGTTTCATCGTCACCAGGTTCCGGCCGGCGGCGAGCCACACCACACCACCTGCGGCGAGGGCCAGCCAGCCGAGTTGTGCCCCACCGCCGAAGAGCATCTCGATATGTCCCTTGAGGACGGCCGGCGTCGTCACCGCCACCCATCCGAGAGCGGCGACGCCGACGGCCACGACCGGTCGCAACCGGCGGGTCAGGGCCAGCGCGGCCGATGTGAGGCCGGCCGCGGGCAGCAGCCAGACCGCGGCCGTCCAGGCCGGGCCGGGCAACGTCAGCCCGGCGATGAGCGTTGTCGTCACTGTCACGGCTAGGACCGCAGTCGTGCGGATGAGTAACAGCCGCAGTCCCGAGTACGGCGCGGCGAGACCGATTTCGCGGGTCGGATCCAGCCCGCTGGCGAAGGCGACCGCGACCCCGGCGAGGGGAACGAGCGGGGCGACGGCAAGGAAGGTCCACGACCGTTGGTCGGCCTGCGCTGCCACCACCGCGAAGACCAGCACACCGGCGATCGCCGACAACCACGGTGCCCGCAGGGTCGGGGTGGCCGCGACGAGCCGCGCCGTCGCCTCGCTAACACCGAGCCGGGTGAGCGTACGCTCCAGCAGGCCCCGTCGCGGTGCGTCTACGCGGTCGACGACCTCGGCCCAGATCGCCACCGCCCGATCTGTGTCTACATAGGATGCAAGCGTCGTACGGCAGAGGGCGCAGGCCATCAGGTGTGCCTCGGCGGAGGCCGCGATCTGCGGTCCGACCGCTCCCTCGACGTAGCGCCGGATCAGCTCCGGCTCCAGATGCCAAGCTTTCACGTCAAACCTCCCGCTCGTCATGCCAGCCGCTCCCGCAACTGAGCCCGCGCACGCATCATCCGGGTCTTCACCGTGCCCGGTGGAATGCCGAGCAGCTTGGCCGCTTCGCGGGTGGTCAGGCCGTCCAGGACGACCGCCTGCACCACCGCGCGCAGCTCTGGTGAAAGGCTCGCCAAGGCCGCGCCCACGTCGCCGTACTGCACGGCGAGCAGCACGTGATCCTCGGCGGAGGTCTCGTAGCCGGGCACATCGACGAGTTCGCCGGCCGGCCGCGGACGGCGGCGCAGCGCGTCGACGAGACGGCGGATACCGATGCCCCAGATCCACGCGGCCACCTCGCCACGGCCGTCCCACCGCCTCGCCGAGCGCCACACCGCGACGAACGTGTCCTGAGCGACCTCGTCAACGAGATCGGGCAGGGAGCATCGCCGCCCCAGCCGGACCAGCAGCCAGGGAAGGTGACGCTGATAAAGCACCTCGAACGCGGCCCGGTCGCCGTCGGCCACCGCCGCCACGAGCGCCGCATCGTCGCGAGCATCGGGCATTGGCGCCCCTCCCTCCTCCAGAGTGTCGTTTGCTCTGTCGGATCGGGACCGTCTATCGGTTCACGGCCGGCTCCTAATGGAGGTACGAAGCGCCGTTGAGATCGAGGACGGCGCCCGACGCCCACCCGGCCGGCGGCGAGGCGAGGTAGATGACCGCCGCAGCGACCTCGTCGGGGGTGGCGACCCGGCCGAACGGGCTCTGGCTGCGGATATGCTCCCCACGTTCACCGGTGAGCGCCCTGGTCTGGCGTTCCGTGGCTACGTATCCGGGTGCGACCGACGCGACGCCGATGCCGTGCGGCGCCAGCGAGACGGCCAGCGATTGACCCATCGAGTGCAGCGCCGCCTTGCTCGCCCCGTACGCCGGATTGTCCGGTTCGCCGCGGTACGCGCCGCGCGAGCCCACGTTGATGATGCGGCCGGCGATGCCGCGATCGATCATGTGACGGGCCACCCAGTAGGTGACGTTCGCGGCGCCGAAGACATTCACCGCGAACGTCTCCTGCCAGGCCCGTTGCCAATCGGCGTACGACGTCGTCGGCAGCGGCTGCTTCACGGACACGGCCGCGTTGTTCACCAGAACGTCGATCGCACCGAGCGCCGCGATCGCGGCGGAGACGGTCGCCTCGGCCGCCGCCGGATCCCGCAGATCGCCTTGGCGGGTGGAATGGGCGAAGACGCGGTCGCCGTGACCCTCGAAGGCCAGCGCGATGGCGTGTCCGATGCCCCGCGACGCCCCCGTTACGAGAACTCCGCGACTCACTTGGCGAAGACCTGGGATTCATCGCGGAAAGCCTTGAATTCCAAGGCGTTGCCGGCCGGATCGAGGAAGAACATCGTCCACTGCTCGCCCGGCTCGCCCTCGAACCGCAGATAGGGCTCGATGACGAAGCGCACATCGGCCGCGCGCAGCCGGTCGGCCAGGGCGTGGAAGTCCGGAATCGGCAAGATGAGGCCGAAGTGGGGTACAGGCACATCATGGCCGTCCACCGCGTTGCTTCCGCCGACCGGCGGGCGCGGGTCCTGGATCATATGCGTCACCATCTGGTGGCCGTAGAAATTCCAGTCCACCCAGTGATCGGAGGATCGGCCCTCCGCCAGCCCGAGCACGCCGCCGTAGAAGGCGCGTGCCCGTTCCAGGTCGTCTACCGGTATCGCGAGGTGAAAGCCGGGTCGCGTCATGCCTGCGATTATTCCAGGTGGTCAGCGCGGTTACTGGAAGCCGAGGCGGCGGGCCGGCCGCTGGTCGCCGGGCAGGGCCACCCGGCGGTGCACATCGGCCAGGTGAGCCGCGAACCCGGCTCGGTCCAGCCACCGCGCCCCGAGGCTTGGCAGATACTGCTGTGGCCACTGAAGGTCGATGAGGTCGCACGGCGATCCGCTGAGCCGATCCCCCAGATCCGCGAACGCGACCTTGCCGGCGCCGTCGCGCCGGTGAAACGTCGAGTCGGCGCTGAAGACGGTGCCGACCGCCACGCCGAAGATGCCGGCGATCAGGGTGCCGTCCTCCCAGACCTCGACGCTGTGAGCCCATCCGTCGCGGTGCAGCTGCTTGAGGGTCGCCGCCAGCTCGGCGGTGATCCACCGGCTCGCGCGCTCCTCGCCGCACGCCGCCACCACCTCGTCGAACGCCTGGTCAGCGGTGGTGGTCCAGCCGCATCGATTGCGCAAGAACTGCTTGGTCGTACGCGAAAGGCGTACCCCGGCGGCGTCGAGTACCGGCCGCTCGGCCGGGTTCCACCAGGTGAGCGCCCATGGTCCCCACGGGCTGCTCGTCTCCATAACGGGAATCTGGCCGTCGTCGAGGCCGTCGGCGTACATCTCGGCGTTGTGGCGCGCGTCCTCGGCGGAGTCGGTGGGCAGGGGGAAGAACCCGTGCTGGTACGCCGCCAGGACCGTGTCCGGGCGCAGCTCACCACCGATGACCTGAGGGCATCCGTCCAGCGTCTCGGCCATGTCCACGGCGTCGAACCGGCCGGCCGGCAGATCCGCCATCGTCGCTCCTCCCGTTGCCACATCTGTGGATCTGTAGATGCCTGGATCCGGGCGGGACCCCGGCCGGACGCGTCAGCAATTAGGCTGTGAAGACGTGAGGCGTGTTGTGATCATAGGCGACGGGCTGGCTGGATGTGCGGTCGCGGATGAGCTGACCACCCGCGAAGACATAGCTGTTACCGTCCTCGACAAGGGGCCGCCATCGCGGCCACCCGGTCCCTCGCCCGGCTTCGCGGTGCGGATCAGCCCGAGCCGGGCCCTGACCGAGCTGGCGCGCCAGACCGTGGACAAGTACGCCGCTCTGACCTACGAGGGGCGGGCCTGCTTCAGCGAGGTCGGCAGCCTGGAGGTGGCGACCAGTGCGGACCGGATGGACGGCTTGCTCCGCAAGCACGACCTGGCGACCGCGCAGAACATCGAGAGTTACTTGTGCGACGCGGATCGCTGCGCTGAGCTGCATCCGCTGCTCGACCTCGCGGCGACGAAGGTCGCCGGTGGCCTCCACGTGCCCGGTGACGGCGTCATCGACGAGGTACGCGCCGCCGCCGCCCAGCGGCAGCGGGCGATCGAACGCGGGGCCCGTTTCCTCTGGGAGCACGAGGTTCTCGGCATCATCGCACCGCGTGGCGCCGTGGCCGGCGTACTGACCGACCATGGGCCGATCGAAGCGGATCTCGTGGTCTGCGCGGCCGGCGACGGTACGCCCACACTGTGCCGCAACGCGGGAATCCGAGTTCCGGTGGCTTCGGTCGCCACATCGGTTCTGGAGGGCGTACTCGCCGATTCCGGCTTCCGCGGTGCTCCGGTGCTGTGGCACGACGAATCCGCGATGGCGTTCGGGCTCTCCGACTCCGGCCGAGTCGTCATCACATCGCCATCGGCTGACTCATGGGCGCAGGCGACGGATCTGCTGCCCGCCTTGCAACACACGCAGGCACGCAACGGCGCGATCGTCGCCAGCGTTCGGGCCGGAGGCGACTTTCCGTTGCTGGGCGAGGCCGCCGAGGTCGCCGGATTCTGGTTCATCACAGCGGTGTGGGCCGTACACTCCGCCGGTGCGGCACGGGCGCTCGTGGAGTGGATGCTCGACGGGTCACCCCGCATCTCGCTTCAGGATTGCTCGCTGGGCCGATTCCATCCCGTTCAGTACAGCGCCGAATATGCGCGTACGCGTTCGTCGGGGACCTTCGTGCGGCCGTTCGGCGTCATCACGCGGGTGGCCGGCGGCGCTGACGGCGTACCGCTGAAGGCCGGCCCCTTCGACGTACGCCACCGCGAACTCGGGGCGATGTCGCTGGAGATGGGCGGCTGGATCCGCCCGCATTGGTACGAAGCCAACCGAGCCCTGGCCGACGCGCCCGAAGCGCGGCACGCCGCGCGACTGTCCGGTGAGGACTCCAGCCCCGCGATCGCGGAGGCGCTGGCCGCACGCGATCGGGTCGGCCTGTTCGACCTGACGCCGATGCAGCGGCTGAGTGTCTCGGGACCGGGCGCGCTGGACTATCTCCAGCGCCTGACGAGCAATCAGCTCGACAAGGCCGCCGGCACCATCACGTACACGTTGCTGCTGAACGAGGACGGCGGCATCCGAGGCGACATGACGGTGGCGCGGCTGGGGCCGGACGAGTTCCTCCTCGGGCCCAGCTGGAACCTGCCGGCCGCATGGTTCCGGCGGATGCTGCCCGGCGACGGATCGGTCACCCTCGCCGATCTGACCGACAGCACCTGCTGCATCGGCCTGTGGGGGCCGTCGGCTCGCTCGGTGATCAGCGCCGTCACCGGCGACGACTTCTCGCTTCCGGCCATGGGCTTCTTCAAGGCTCGCCGGGCGACGGTCGCGGGCGTACCCGTTACGGCCCTTCAGCTGTCGCAGATCGGCGAACTCGGGTGGGAGCTGTCGACCACAGTGGACCGTGGGCTGGAACTCTGGGACGCGGTGTGGTCGGCCGGGCAGCCTCACGGCCTGATCGCGATCGGGCGGGCCGCGGCGTGGAGCCTGCGCCTGGAGAAGGGCTACCGCTCCTGGGGCGTGGAGATGACCAGCGAGTACCACCCCGACGAAGCGGGCGTGTCCTTCCTCGTACGCCCGGAGAAGGGCGCCTTCCTCGGCCGCGACGGCTACCTCGCCCGCAAAGACGCCGGTACGCGTTCCCTGCATTGCCTGGTGACACAGGATCCCAGCGATGTGGTGAGCGCGGCCGAGCCCGTCCACGATCGAGACGGGAAGCTGCTCGGCTCGATCGCCAGCGCCGCATTCGGTGCGGCAACCGGAAAGCGCATCGCGTACGCCTGGCTGGACGGTCCGCGCCGGCCGGCCGGTACCGCGGTCGCGATCCAGCATCTGGGCCGGCCGGTGCCGGCCGAAGTGCACGACGATCCGCTCTTCGATCCCACCGGAACGCGCTTGCGCGCCTGAGCCGGGCCCTTGACCCATGGGGGAGCCAATGATGACGACGCCCATCCTGCACTGGAAGCCCGAGGCCACCGCGCCGGAGGACGTGACCCCGCCGTCGGTGGTGGAGCAGGCCGACGAAGCCGTCCACACCGCCGTCGCCGAGTGCCGCTTCGCCAAGCCCGGCCGCACCGGCTGGGTGCGTACGGACGGCGGATCGCTGAAACTCAAGGGAATCGGGCACTGGACGGGACGGGACGGCTCGGCGAACCCGCCCAGCACGCAGGTCTACACGCGACCCCGAGGACACGTCGGCATCACCGAATCCGGCCGGCTGCGCCTGGTCGACAGCGCTCCGGCGCCCTTGGGCGGCATCACGATCGATCGCGCGATGCGGGAGTTCACCGCGGCCCTGGGCATGTCGCGGCTGTGCGCCGACGGCGTACGACCGGTGCGGGTCTACCGGCTGGCCGATCCGCCGCTGCGCTTTCCCGAAACCGACGGCGAGGATCTCGCCGCCGTCGCGACGCTCGTGCCCACCGCCTGGCCGCAACGCGTCGACACCCTGTTCCTCCCGCCCGACCGGTTGGGCGCCGCGGACCGCGAATTCATTGATCTGGTACGCCGACAGCGGCCCCTCATCGACACGATGACAGATCTGTCATCCGGGTACGGCCGGGCCTTGCGGATCTTCAGCGAGGCCGGGTTCTTCCGCCACTCCGGCACGGTCGACAACTGGGGTGTGGCGCCGGAGGACGGCCGGGTATTCCTCACCGATCTGGATTCGACGCAGACGCTGGCGAGCGCCGGCTCCACGCGGCGCCCGGTGGAGGTGCTGCGCGACGTGTCCAGCGGCATCTTCGGCCTGGCCGCAGCGCTGATGCTGCCGGGCATGGCCGATGATCCAGCGCCCGCGATCGACGCGATGCAGCGCCTGGTGGCGGGCTACTTCCCGGACGTACCCAGCGATGTGGTCGCCGGCGCGGTGGGACCGTTCGCGCGGTACTGGACGCCGCTGGCGCAGCGCTCCTGGGCCGGTCAGGGCACCCGGCCGATCGGCGGCGACCGCGCGATCTGGATGGACCGCGATCTCTCCTACTGCCTGCTGCTGCGCGGAATGGCGACGGCGTACGCGGCCGGCGACGGGCCGGCGAGGTGGGGCGCCGTGGACGCCGATGGACTGACGGACGCCGCTCGCGACTTCCTGGGTGCCGGGCGGTTCCGCCGCTACGAAGGGTTCATGGCGGGCTGAGAACAGCGATCGGGCCGTACGCGGCGTACGCGCACGGCCCGATCGAAACCGCTGCTACTGTCCGGACTGGTTACGCAGAAGCCAGTTGCACTCATTCCATTCCGAGATCATCATCTTCGCGTTCTGCCCGAGCCCGGCGACCGACGGCAGGTGGTCGGCGGCCGTGATCTCGCGAAGCTGGCGGTCCACGAAGATGTGGTTCACGGCGTAGGCGTACGCGTCGTCCGGCCAGTCCGGCCGGGTCTGCTTGCAGTACGCCTCCAGTTCGTCGAGGAACCGCACCACCCCGTCGCGGCGGCGGCGCAGTTCGGCGGCGTCGTGGGCGTGGACGAGCATCAGCGCGCGATACCGCTCGACGGCGTCCGGCGGGAGCCACTTGAGCGACGGCAGGTTGGCGATGCGCCACTTCGTGAACGGCGCGAACCGGCCGTTCACGCCGTACCACGCCGCGGTCACCTGGTTCAGCAGGTCGTTGAGGATGTCGTGGCCCACCTCGAACTGCTGGCGGGTCACGCACTGCTCGATGACCGTGTCGGTGAGCACCCGGCCGAAGGCGAACAGCTTCAGCAGGATCTTGTCGATCTCGTCGCGGTGGTTCTGCAGCTTGGTCTCGACGAGCTGCTTCACCCGGCCGGTGGGGTCGTAGACGACCTCGTTGTTGTTGTCGTAGGACTCCAGCGTGTGCCAGTCCCAGACGATGTGCGGCTGCTCCTCGTACTCCAGGATCTGCTGATGGTTGTCCATCGGCACGTCCCAGCCCAGCCCGGACAGGCTCGACGGCACGTTGAACTTGAAGTTGGGCAGCCAGTCCGGCAGGTACGGCTGGATCGCCGCGATGAACTCGCGGATGGGCAGCTGCAGCAGATCCTGGGGCAGGTCGGGCAGGGACAGGAAGAAGACCAGGTCGAGGTCCGAGGACTTGTCGACGAACTGGCGGTTGCCGGTGCGGGCGAGCCCGCCGAGCACCACGATGCCGGCCACCTCCGGCTTGTCCTTGAGCCGATCGATGTAGCCGTCCAGGATCGGCCGCAACGTGTCGGTCAGATCCTCGGTCGGGAGGGAGACGAGGCTTGGGGGCTGGCTGGTGGCCTCGGTCATTGGTACAGCTCCGAGATCCCGAACTGAACCTCGCCGGGCTTGGGCGGCGCCAGGTCCTCCTCGGCGTAGAAGCGCTCGTAGACGTTCGTCGACAACACTTGTCCCTCTCTGGTCAGCACGTACAGGTCGTCCTGCTGCGCCAGCAGGCCCTGCTCGACCAGCTCGCGCAGCTCGGTGCCGAAGACCGCTTCCATCTCGACCCCGAACCGGTCCAGGAACGACGACCGCGAGATCTCACACATCTTCAGGCCGCGGATCATTACCCGGCGCATCTCCTGCTGCTTGCTGATGCGCGTACCGAAGTCGATCGGGATGCGGCCTTCCTCGATCATCTCGTAATACTTCTTCAGCGGCTTCACGTTGGTGTACAGGCGATCGTGGATAACGCTCTTCGCCGAGACCCCGAATCCGATCATCGGCCAGGTCCGCCAGTAGTAGTTCAGGAACCGGCAGTAGTCGGGCGCCCGGTCGGGGTGGAAGTACCCGGTGGAGCTGAGCCGCTTGAAGCCCGCTCCCTCCAGCCTTTCGATGGCGTACTCGTACATCGCCCGCTCTTCGTCGTTCGTGGGCATCTCCAGCCGGCCTTGCTGAAGGTCGTAGTGGAACGCAGTCTTGGGCCAGATCTCCAGGCCGTAGGCGGTGACGCAGCCGGGCTCCAGCGAGATCGCCTTGTCGACGCTGCGCTGCCACTCCTCGACGGTCAGCGTCGGCAGTGGGAAGATCAGGTCGACGTTGACGTGCGAGAAGCGCCGGCGCACCAGCTCGTACGCCCGCTCCGCGGTGGCCACGTCATGGGCCCGGTTGCACAGCTGGAGCAGACGGTCCTCAAAGGACTGTATGCCGATGCTCAGCCGGTTGAAGCCGACGTCGTGCAGGATGTCGACCTTCTCGGCCGTGACCGTGGAGGGGTCGAACTCCAGAGCGATCTCGGCGTCCGCCTCGAACTTGAAGGAGTCGCGGCAGGCCTGGAGGATCCGGGCGATCTGCTCGCCGGCCAGGATGCCGGGCGTACCGCCGCCGAAGTAGACCGCGTCCACGGAGAACTCCGGGAAGGCGCGGTTACGCCCGAAGGCGCGGATCTCCTTCTCCATGGCCTGGACGTACTGCTCGAACGCCGACTCCGGCCGGTTGATGTAGACCGTGTAGTCGCAGAACCCGCACTTGGTGTGGCAGAACGGGATGTGCAGGTACAGCACGGCCTTCTCGGCGCCGAAGTAGCCGTCGTAATCGACGTAGTTGTACTTGAACGGATAGGTGTGGATGTTCCGCCGCCAGATACGTCCGCCGAACTCCGCCGTACCCTGCGTCCCCGTTGTCGTGGTCACCTAACTCTCCTCCTCGGTCATGGTCAGCGGGTAGAAGGCGACTAGGAGCACGTCGCGCGTACCGGACCCGGCCACCGGCTCGAGCCTGCTTACCTCGTGGTCCACCGCCGAGTCGTCAACGATCAATGTGTCGAGGGGGTCGGTCAAGGTCATCCGTGCGATGACCTCCGACCCGGGAGATCCTTGCTCATACACCAGCGTCTCGCCGCCACGGCAGCCGTTCTTTCCGATGAGATGCATGGCGATGTAGTCGTGGCCGTCCCGGTGGCGCCCCTCCGGCGTGGGACGAGCGTCCACATCGGAGTTGACGACCACGCGGATCGCATGCAGGCCGACCTCCAGCGGCTCCGGGGTACGCACCGGCAGCATCCCGTAATCGGTCGCGATCAGCTGGTGCAGCACCGGATCGTCCAGGAACGCCGGCGTCACGAACTCCAGGCGCCGAGCCCGGCCGCCGTACTTGATCACATGCTCGGCGTCCTGCTGGAAATCCTTGTTGGGCAGGGGCTCCAGGCGAGGCCCGCCGTCGTCGACGGAGGCCGGATACAAGGCCAGCCGGCCGTACCGGCGGTACCGGTACTGGTCGACCGCGCCCTCGCCGATGTACGGGTCGAGCACAAGATCTCCCCAGTGCGCCGCGAACGCCTGCCAGGCGTGCGCATCGAGGCCGAGCGCCCCGCGGAGCCGGTCACCTTCGACGAAGGCGAAACCCGGCTCCTCAAGGGCCTCGGCGATCTCCGGGAAGCCCGGCGTGCCGGTGACCGTGCCCTGCTGCTGAGGCACTGCCATCAACGGACCCCCTCAAGCGGCTGGAAGTAGCGCAGGGCCAGCTCGTCCAGCTCCGTGTCGGCCCGGCCGTTCTCCATCACCGGCCGGCCGCAGGAGACGAACATGTCTCCGAACGGATGCCGGTTCCGGCTCAGGTACTCCGGCGTGGACCGGCCCATGAGGCGGAGCACCTCTTCGGTCAGCAAGAGCTGGTACTGACACGAGTCGGTGTTGAGGACCGAGATGTCGCCGGTATCGGCGAAGTTCTCCTGCTTGCACCCGCCGCCGCAGACGTAGCGGGCCCAGCAGTTGCCGCACACCGGGTGACTGTCCACAGTGGTCCGCCAGTCCTCCGGTACGCGGGTGATGTCCGTGGCGCCGGTACCGACGTCGAAGGACTGGTCACCGACGAGGCGGTGGCAGGAGCTGACGGAGCCGTCCGGGGAGTGCGTGAAGTAGGTCCGGCCGCCCGAGCAGAAGGACAGCGCCAGCAGCCCTTCCATGAGCATCTGGACCGTGCGCTCGTACTCCAGCACGCCCTTGAACCGGTTGCCCGCGGCGAACATCGTCGGGTAGTGCATGAGGAAGGCACGGAACTGCTCGACCATGCCATCGCGAAGGAAGAAGTTCACGACCCGCCGGCGCGAAGCCGGAACGAGTTCGCGGTTGCCCATCGTGACGGTGACCGGGACGGCGGTCTCCACGTCGGCCGGGAACACGCCCGGATAGATCTGGAAATAGTCGAACAGGTTCAGTTCCCACAGTTCGTTGACGCTCTCAATGAGCGTCGGCTCGCGTTGCGCGACGGTCATCCGGGCCACGAGCGTCACCGCGTCGCCGCTCTTGCGGACCTTGCGGACGTTGCCGATGATCCGGTCGAACGAGCCGCGGCCGTTCTTCGAAGGACGGTTGGCGTCTTGAACCGCTTTGCCGCCGTCCAGCGACACCGAGACGATGAAGCGGTACTCCGCGAACATCTCCACCGCGCCCGGCGGGAGCAGGGTCAGGTTGGTCGAAACGCGGTAGATGAACTCGATGCCGTGCTTGGCCCCGAACTCCCGCGACCGCTCGCAGAGTTCGCGCATGATGGCGAAGTTGGCCAGCGGCTCGCCGCCGAACATCTCCAGCCGCACCCGGCGGGTCGCGGTGACGTGCTTGCCGATGAAGTCGAAGATCCAGCCGACGGAGTCCTCGCCCATGGCATTGGTGATCCGGCCGTAGTCGCCGCCGTCCGCGAAGCAGTAGGTGCAGGCAAGATTGCAGATGTTGGTCAGATTGACGTTGATGGCCAGATCCGCGCCATCGTCGAAGTGGCTGCCCGCGAGCACCGCAACGTTCTCTTCGCTGAGCGCGCCCAGCTCCGACAGCCGTTCCCAGGCCGACTGCTCGGTCGGTTCGAGAGAATCCGGCCCCGTACGCAACCGCGCCCCCAAGTCCTTGGAGACCCGGAAGACGCGGTGGTTGCCGGTCAGGAAGAGAACCGAGCTGCGTTCGTCGGCGTCAACCACGTAATAGTCACGCCCATGCTTCATAGCTACCGCCCGGTGGGCAGACCGAGGAACACCGGCAGCGGGACTCTGTCGGTGTCGGCCACGGCCGCCTCGGTCGGGATCGTCGGGAAGTGCGCGCGGTCGAAGACCTCGTAGCACTTGACGTCGACGCTGCCCGGGTGGGAGATCGTGACGCCGATGTCGTCGGCGCGGCTCTTGCAGACGATCACCCGGAACCGGGAGTTCGGCAACATGGGAACCTCGCGCACGATCTTGCCGTCGCCTTCGCCACCGAGGACGCGTACGCGCACCATGCGGGCGGTCGAGTCGGGATTCACGATCTCGATGTGAGCGGCCTTCACATCACCGCGCCAGAATTGGTCGTGACGTTGGAGATCCGAGTCCGCAACCTCGTCGACCCTCAGTGGCGCCGACTTGGCCGCCGACTGGGTGAGGATGAAGGGCAGCTTCTGGCCGCAGGACTTGCAGCAAGCCTGATCATCCAGGCCGATGGGCCGCGCGACCAGGCCGTAGCGCTCCACGACCGTGGCACCACAGTTCGAGCAGTAGCTGTTGGTGGCCGGGTGGTCGTAGACGTTGCCCAGGTAGCAGTACTTGATGCCGGTTTCGAAGGCGACCTGGCGCGCCGCTTCCAGCCGGTCGATGGGCGTACGCTCAACGTGCGTGTACTTGTAGTCCGGGTGGAAACGCACGTAGTGCAGCGGCACCTCGGGCGACAGCGTGTTGACGACCCACTCGGCGACCTTGCGGGCGTCCTCCACCGTGTCGTTGGCCTCCGTCACCACCAGGTTGGACACCTCGACATGGCGTCCCCGGCGGTAGACGTACTCGGTCGCTTCGAGCACCGGCTCCAGGCGGCCCTTGGTCAGCCGGCGGTAGAAGTCAGGATCCATGGACTTCAGCGACAGGCTGAAGATGTCCATCACGTCGCACAGCTCGGTCGCGCCCTCCAGCGAGATGAAGAACGCCGACTTGTAGAGGTTGATCAGCCCGTGCTCGCGGCCCAGCGCGGCCGTCTCCAGGACGAACTCGTGCCAGACGACCGGGTCGTTGTAGGTCCACGAGATCACGTTGATGCCGCGCGCCAGCGCCTCCTCCACGACTTGCTCCGGGGTGTAGGTGTACACCGTGTCGTCGGTGACGTGGACGGCCTGCGACGTCTTCCAGTTGTGGCAGTAGTCGCAGTTCATCATGCAGCCGACGTTGCCCATGGAGAGGATCCGGGCGCCCGGCGCGAAGTGGTAGCAGGCCTCGGTCTCGATCGATTCCTCGGTCATCGCGACGGACTTGCCGAAGTTGAGCGTGACCAGCTCGCCACCGCGATTGGCCCGGACCCGGCAGAATCCGGTCCGGCCTTCCTTGATGACGCAGTTGCGGGGAGACAGGTGGCACTGGACGGTTCCGTCCGGCCGTCCCGTCCACAGTCTCGCCGGGTGAGAGTCCTGTTGCCAATTGAGGGCACGGGAATCGACGGGCATAGTTCGAACCTCCGTATCGAATAGCTCGACTTCGAACTGTGGGTGTTGCGCAACACTAGTACTCCATCAATCTCCCGGCAACCCCTGCTGCGTCTGCCGGCAACCGCCGCCGACCGGCGTACGGGCCTGACAACACGTTCCCAGCAGGCGTACCAGCCGACCGGCCGGACCGGCCGGAGGCTTATCATCAGAGGTGGCCGGATCATGATTCGCCGCCATTCGCCGACATCCCCACTGCGTACGCAAGGAGACAGCTGTGATCACCGGAGCTGCCCCCCGCCTCTACAACTCGCTGGGCCGCAAACTGGCGGACTTCCAGCCGATGGAGCCTGGGCGGGTACGGCTCTACACCTGTGGTCCCACCGTGTACGCCTACGCCCACCTGGGCAACATGCGCCCCTACGTCTTCAGCGACACGCTGCGGCGCTACCTGGAGTGGAAGGGCCTGGAGGTCATCCAGGTCGTCAACATCACCGATGTCGGCCACACCGTCGGCGACGACGAGCACGGCGAGGACAAGGTCGAGGTGGCCGCCCGGCGCGAGCAGCGGTCCGTGTGGGAGGTGACCAAGCACTACGCCGAGGCGTTCTTCCGGGACATCGCCGACCTCAACGTGCAGCATCCGACCCACACGCCGCTGGCCAGTTCCTATGTGCCCAAGATGATCGAGTTCGCCAAGGTCCTGCACGAGAAGGGCTACACGTACCAGATCGCCGACGGGCTCTACTTCGATACGGAGCGCTCCCAAGGCTACGGCCGGCTCGCTCTGATCTCGATGGCGGGCCAGCAGGAGGGCGCCCGCATGCAGGCCGTGGTGGACAAGCGGTCCAAGGCCGACTTCGCGGTGTGGCGTACCGAACGGGGCGAGAAGACGCGCATCGTCCACTGGGACTCGCCGTGGGGGCCCGGGGTGCCGGGCTGGCACCTCGAATGCTCGGTCATGAGCATGGACCTGCTCGGCGAGCACTTCGACATCCACACCGGCGGCGTCGACCACCGGGAGATCCACCACGTCAACGAGATCGCGCAGAGCGAGGCGTACCTCGGCGACGGCCGGGACTGGGTTCCGCTGTGGATGCACAACGAGTTCCTGCTCGTCGGCAGCCAGAAGATCTCCAAGTCGGCCGGGCGCATGCCGTTGCTGAGCGATCTCATCGAGTCCGGCATCCATCCGATGGCGTACCGCTATTTCCTGCTCACGGCCCACTACCGGCAGCAGCTCGACTTCACGCCGGCGGCCATCGACGCGGCCGCGACCGCGCTGCGCCGCCTGCTCGGCCGGGTCGCGACGCTGGGCCCGCTGCCCGAGATCGCGACGCTGGAGCAGCTGCGGTCGGCCGTGACGCCCGCGGCGCTGCCTCTGGTCGAGAGCATCGACGAAGCGGTCAGCGAGGATCTCAACACCCCGAAGCTGCTGGCGCTGCTGAACGAGGCGCTGCGCGGCCAGCTGCCGGACGCGGACAAGGCGGCCCTGGCCGCCACGGCCGATACGCTGCTGGGCTTGCGGCTGGGCGAGCTTACCGAGGGCGACCTCGCACCGGCCCAGGAGACGAGCGTCGACGCGGACCGGATCGAGGCGCTCATCCAGGCCCGCGAGGATGCCCGCCGGGCGAAGAACTGGGCCGAGGCGGACCGCGTACGCGACGAGCTGACCGCGCTGGGCATCAAGATCACGGATACGCCCGACGGGCCCCGCTGGAGCGTCGCGGTTAAACGCGATCAATAAGTCTGCTTTCGCAGGTGCCGGTCGCTATCGATAGGTTGATGACCACTATGGCTCGTGGAGAGGGGTTGCGCGGTCTCTCGGAGTCCGCGATAGTGGCACGTTAACGGGGAGCGTGCACACGCGCATCGCCACCGCGGATTTTGACATGGGCAAATGCCCCGATGTCCCCGTGTGTGGTGCGCTGCCGCTTTGCGCGTCCTTCCCGATCGATCGGCGTGCGGAGGGGTGGCGACGTCACAAGATGCATCCGGATGTGATCCTCGAAGACACGACACTGCGCGACGGCGAACAGGCCCCCGGAGTGGCGTTCGACTTCGCGAAGAAGATGGCCATTCTGGACGGTCTCATCGACGCCGGCGTGGGCTGGATCGAAGTCGGCATCCCGGCGATGGGCGGCACCGAGCTGGAGTTCATCAAGGCGGCCTTGGACCGCAAGGATGACGCCCGGCTCGTCGTCTGGAACCGGGGCGTGCGAGCCGACGTCGAGTTCTCGCTGTCGCTGGGGTACCAGGCGATCCACATCGGACTGCCGGCGTCCTCGCTTCACTTGGACAAGAGCGTCGGCAAGAGCCGCGATTGGCTGCTGGACACGGCGACGGAGCTGATCGGGCTGGTCAAGCAGCACGGGGTGTTCGCCTCCATCAGCGCCGAAGACATCGCGCGTACGGAGATCGACTTCCTGGTCGAGTACGGCCAGGCGGTCGCCGAGGCGGGCGCCGACCGGTTGCGCCTGTCCGACACGATCGGCGTACTCGGGCCGGAGGCGTACGCCGAACGTGTCCGGGCCGTCACCGACAACTGCGACATCGACGTGCAATGCCACGCCCACAACGACTTCGGCCTGGGCCTGGCCAACACGCTGGCGGGGCTGCACGCCGGTGCCCGCTACTTCCATGTGACGGTGAACGGGATGGGCGAGCGGGCCGGCATGGCCGATCTCGCCGCGGCCACGCTGGCCCTGCGCAACATCTACGGCGTCGACCTGGGCATCCGGACCGAGCGGCTGTGGGCGCTGCGGCGCCTGGTCGAGGAGGCCACGCAGAGCCCGGTCCTGCCGTGGCATCCGGTGACGGGTTCGAACGTCTTCTCACACGAGTCGGGAATCCACGTCAAGGCGATGCTCAAAGACACGTCCACCTTCGAGCCGTTCGCACCGGAGCAGGTCGGCGGCGAGCGGCGTTACGTGCTGGGTAAGCATTCCGGACGCGCGCTCATCGACCTTCTGCTGCGCGAGAACGGCATCGAGCCGGCCAAGGCGGAGCTGGACAGCGCCCTGGAGTGGGTACGCGAGCAGGCGCTGCAGCGCGGTGGACCGGTGCTCGCCGACGAACTGGTCAAGCACTACCTGGCCGGCGAGGCGGACCGATGACAATGTCTGATGAAGACAAACTTTTGCGCGACCACATTCCGGAGGTCGCCGACTTCCCCAAGCCCGGTGTCGTCTTCCGCGACATCACCCCGCTGCTGGGTGACCCGGAGTGCTTCCGCCTCGCCTTGCAGCGGCTCGTGGACTGGGCCCGGCCGAAGCAGCCCGAGGCCATCGCGGCCGTCGACGCCCGCGGCTTCATTCTGGGCGGTGCGATGGCCGCGGCGCTCGGCTGCGGCTTCGTTCCCTTGCGGAAGAAGGGAAAGCTCGTCCGCGAGCGCATCGCCACGGAGTTCACGTCGGAGTACTCGACGGAGACGCTGGAGGTCCACGTCGACGCCGTCAAGCCTGGTGCCCGGGTCATCGTCCACGACGACATCATGGCCGTCGGCGAGTGCAGCCGGGCTTCCGCTGCGCTGATGGAGCAGCTGGGCGCGCACGTCGTCGGCGTCTGCTTCCTCGCCGAGATCACTGCGCTGGGCGGGCGCGCCAAGCTCGACCGCTACGACGTCTATTCGGTGGTTCAACTCTAGTGCAGCGGGTTTCCACAGTGCATTGAGAGGAATGGCTATGACCAATCCCTATCAGGTCGCACCAGACGGCTTCACCAAGGAACAGTGGGACAAGTTCTCCGAGGACGGCTTCATCCAGGTCGGCGGCCGGCTCACACCGGAGGAGACCGCGCGCTATCGCGCGGCCACCCTCGAACTGGCCGAGAGCTATGGCAGCTACGACCCGGCCCATGCGTTCCGGATCGCGAACGTGCTACCGCAGCACGAGGTCCTGACGGAACTCATCGACCACGCCCGGCATGCCGGCTTCCCGTACGACATCTACGGCGAGCAGATGCAGCTGGTCCAGTCGGACCTGTTCATCCGGCCGCCGGGCGGCGTCATCAACCACTGGCACATCGACGGTCCGCGGGCGGTGCCCTACCGGGTCTTCTCGCCGGTGCTGCCGCTGAAGCTGCGTATCGGCTACTGGCTCACCGACGTCCCCACGCCGGGCATGGGCAATTACGTTTACGTGCCCGGCAGCCACAAGCCCGAGTACACCGCCGAGCACAGCAGCCTCGACGACGTTCCGGGTCAGCGGATCATCTGCGGCGAGGCGGGTACGCTCACCGTCGCCCACGCCAACGTGTGGCACCGCATCGACGCCAACAACAGCGACAAGACCCGCATCACCATCTTCCTGACGTACGCCCCCAGCTGGCTGGCCGGCTACTACGACTACCCGGAGTCCTGGCTGGACACGCTCAACCGGGAGCAGCGCATCCTCATCCGCCCGTACAAGGACGGCGAGGAGTTCATCCGCCCGCCCAAGGACGACCTGCCGCTGTTCGTGGAGCCGGACTACACGCCCACCGGGCCGGGCGCCACCGACGTGCACAAGATCCGCAGGTTCACTCGCTACGAGCGAAACCTTCGTGATCCGCAGTGATCGACGCGGCCGGCCTTCTCGACACGGAGCCGATGCCTTGGTGGCATCGGCCCGTGTCGGATGGTGCGAGCCTTCGTGACAAGCCGCTGCCGCCGGGAGAGGGCGTACCGCAGGCGCTGACCGCGATCTTCGGTGTCCTCGACCAACTACCCGAGCTGCGCTGCGTTCCTTGTCGCGTCGTAGGCGACCGGATCGTCACGCTCTTCCTGGCGGACATGGTGGACCTGCGAGCCGGATCGGCTTCGGCGCGTGACCCATACGAAGACGCACGCCACGTACGCGAGGCGTGTGTACGCTCCTTCGATCGGTTCGCGGACGCGGATCCGGTTCTGCGGCAAGCCTTGGTGCGTGCCGATGTGGCGCCGACGCCCTTCCCGGTCGCGGCCCGGTACGCCACCGCCCGCCGTACCTTCGCTGAGGTGCTGGACTGCCACACCGATCTGCCCGAACGGCTGCCCGACGGACTCCTCAGTGGACGGTCGACGCTCTTCTGCGATCCCAAGCCCGCGAACTTCCTGGTCCCCGCGAACGAGCGCGATCAGCTCGGCCGGCCCGATGCGGCCGAGCCGATCCGCGTCGACCTCGACCTTCTGCACTACGAGTGTCCCATCTCGCTCCAGCTGGTGGTGGCGCTGTTCGCTCACCCGGTTTCCTTATGTTGCAACGGTTCTCGGGCCGACGGCATCGAGGATCAGGTGGAAGCGGCGTACGCGGCCGCGAGCCGGTACGGCGTCGACACGTACGAGGTCGACGCGATGCTCGTGTATCACCTGGTCCGCAACTTCAGTTCCGCCGTTCAGCAGTCCGAGGACGCGAAGGCGCAGGGCCTCGCACCGCTGCTGGAATGGGCGCTCACCGAGCTGGTGGTCGCGGGTGCACCCGTGGTCACCGTCCGGCGTCTTCGTGAGTGGATGGACGGCCATGCTGGTTGAGCCCCTCCCCCACCGGGGCGGCGTATCCGAGGTCGGCCTCGCACTGGGCGTCGGCGATGACGAGGCCGCCGCTCTGCCGGTGCCAGATCTCGCCGTCGAAGGTGCGCGCCTCGATGCCGGCCTCGCGGCAGATGAGCGCGCCCGCGGTGGTGCCCCACTCCTGGGTCACCCCGGCCCGCTCGGACAGCCATTTCACGATGCCGGCCCGGCGGCCCTCGGCGACCCAGCACAATTTGAGCGATGTGGACTCCATGCGCTCCAGCTTGTAACCGCTGGCCGTCAGCCGGTCGGCGCGCGTACGCACGGATTCCTTGTCCAGGTGCTGGACCTTCACCGCCACGATCTTGCGGCGGTACTCCGGCCGGTGCCGCAGCGGCTGAGCCCCGACCCACGCGCCATGGCCCGCGTACGCCGACCGCATGAGCCCGGTCGCGGGTGGATAGACGAACGCGACCGTCGTGACGCCGTCGATGAGGAAGGCCAGGCTCACGGCGTAGCGGGCGCTGCCGCGCAGGTAGCTGGCGGATCCGTCGAGCGGGTCGAGGACGACGCTGAGCCGGCCGCGGCCCTCGACGATCTCACCGGTCGACGTGAAGTACTCCTCGGTGAGGACCGGCACGTCGCTGAACCACGAGCGGATGAGGGCCAGCTGCTCGACCTCGATGTCCTGCTCCAATTTGGACAGTTGTTCCGGCGCACGCATCATGGCCGGCTGGTGTGCGGGCCATCGATCGGCGATCGCGGTGAATCGCGCCAGGAATTCGGCGAAACCCGGGCCGGAGAAGTCGTCAGGAAGCTGCGCCAACCACGAAGGATTCATTGACCGTCGAAGCTAGCACATCCGGACAGCTGAGGAGTGACGCGTGACGCGACAGACCTCCATCGAGAAGCTCATCAGCCGGCACGTCGGCCGCGCGGTATCGGCCAAGGATCTGGTCATCTGCCCGGTCGACATCGTCATGGCCCAGGACGGCAACGCGCCGCTGGCGATCCGGTTGTTCCAGAAGGACCTCGCCGGCACTCGGACGTTCGACGCGGACCGGGTGGTGTTCGTCATCGATCACTGCGCGCCGAGCCCGAACGACGGCGCCGCGAACCTGGCCAACTCCATGCGCCACTTCGCGCACGAGTGCGGCGCACGCCTGTTCGACATCGGATCCGGCATCTCGCATGTGGTCCTGCCCGAGCACGGCCTGGCGCTGCCGGGCGGCTTCGTGGTCGGATCCGACAGCCATTCGGTGGCGTACGGCGCTTTCAACTGTGCGGGCACCGGCATGGGGTCCACCGACATCGCCGCCATCATGCTGACCGGCAAGACCTGGCTGCGCGTACCGGAGACGTACCGGGTCACGCTGTCCGGCCGCCTGCCCGCCGAGTCGACGGCCAAAGACCTTGTGCTGGAACTGATCCGGCGCATCGGCGTAGACGGCGCGACCTACATGTGCTTGGAAATCGACGGTTCCGCGGTGGAGCACCTCTCGCTCGACGCCCGCCAGACCATTTGCAGCATGGCGATCGAGATGGGCGCCAAGACCGCCCTCATGCCGCACGACGCCGCGGTCGCCGAGTACCTTGAGGATCGCGGCCTGCCGCCGGGTGAGCCGGTGTCGTCCGACCCGGACGCGGTGTACGCCGGCCACATCGAAGTGGACCTCTCCGAGGTACGCCCGCTGGTGGCCCTGCCGCATGACCTGACCCGCATCGTGCCCGCCGATTCGGTCGACATCCCGGTGCAGCAAGCATTCATCGGCACCTGCACCAACAGCCGGCTGGAGGATCTGCGGTCGGCCGCCCGTACGCTCGACGGCCGGCGCGTCCACGAACGAGTGCGCCTGATCGTCACACCCGGCTCGCGCCAGGTGTACCTCGACGCTATGCGAGAGGGCCTGTTGGAGATCTTCATCATGGCCGGTGCCGTCGTGACACCGCCCGGCTGCGGCCCCTGCGTCGGCACGCACCTCGGCGTACCGGCCGACGGGGAGATGGTCATCTCCACCGCCAACCGCAACTTCCAGGGGCGCATGGGCAACCGGAACTCCTCCATCGTGCTCGCGTCGCCCGAAACCGTCGCCGCATCGGCCGTTCTCGGCCGGGTCAGCCCGAAGGGTGCACTGGCATGAGCGCTACGACCGGCCGCGCCCACGTCTTCGGGGCGAACATCAACACTGACGACGTCATCGCGGGCAAGTACAAGCACCGCACCATCGACCTCGACGAGCTGCTGCCGCACCTGATGGAGAACATCCGGCCGGGCTTCGCCGAAACGGTGGCGCCGGGCGACTTCATCGTGGCCGGGCCGAACTTCGGCTGCGGCTCGTCCCGCGAGCAGGCGCCCGCCCTCATCCGGCACGCCCGCGTCGCGGCCGTCATCGCACCCTCCTACGCCCGCATCTTCTTCCGCAACGCCATCAACGTGGGTCTGCACGTCATCGAGGCACCCACCGACGGCATCGAGGACGGCGACATCGTGCAGTACGAGCCGGAGACGGGCCGGATTCTGGTGCCCGCCAAGGACTGGTCGGCCACGGCCGCACCGATGCCGGAGGACTTGCGGCGCCTGGTGGACGCCGGAGGTCTGCTCAACTTCGTCCGCGCCGGTGGCTTCGATGCCTAGTGAGCTGACCGTGGTGCGGATCGCCGGTGACGGCGTCGGCCCCGAACTCGTCGAAGCGGGTACCCGCGTCATCGAGGCGCTCGGCCTGCCGATCACATGGGTGGACGCACCGGCTGGGCTGTCGGCGTACGAGCGGCACGGCACGACCGCTCCCAAGGAGACGATCGACGCGCTGCGCGAGCATCGCCTGGCCATCAAGGGCCCGTTCAGCACGCCCAACGGCGGCGACATCCGCAGCGCCAACCACCACATCCGCCACCAGCTCGACCTCTTCGCGTGCGTACGCCCGCTGCCCATCGGCGTACCCGGCCGGCCGATCCTGCTGGTACGCGAGAATCTCGAAGACCTCTACGGCGCGATCGAGTGGTACGCCACACCGGATGTGGCGCAGGCAGTGAAGGTCGCGACCCGGCCGGGCTGCCGCCGCATCTGCGAGTACGCCTTCGCGCTGGCCCGGCGGCACGGTCGCGGCAAGGTGACCCTGGTGCACAAGGCCAACAACCTGAAGCTGACCGAGGGTATGTTCCTGCAAACGGCCGAAGAGGTCGCTCAGACCTTCCCCGATGTCGGCTTCGACGAGATGCTCGCCGACACCGCCGGGTCCACCCTCGTGTGGCAGCCGGAGTTCTTCGACGTCATCGTCACCTCCCACACCATCGGCGACATCCTCAGCAACGTCGGCGCCGCGGTGGCCGGCAGCCTGGGTCTGGTCGGCAGCCTCAACAGCGGCCACGGCATTCACGTCGCCGAGGCCGCGCATGGGGACGCGAGGGATCTGGCCGGCCGGGACCAGGTGAACCCGATCGCCTTCATCGAGGGCATCGTGTTGCTGCTGGACGCTATCGGGTGGACGGTGGCCCACGACACGCTGGCGGAGGCGTTGGCCGAGACTCGGCGCGACGGCCCGAAGACGCTGGACCTCGGTGGGAAGCACCGCACGTCGGATGTCGTGGACCACCTCTGTGCCGCGATCAAGGCTCGGGGGGTCGGATGATGGCCGGCACCGCCGCCGTGGCGACCGAGGCAGATCTGCCCTTCGACTTCGCCGGCCTGGTCCTTGGCCGGCTGCGCGCCATCTGCACCCCGGCGCCGGTACGCATGCGCTGCACGGTGATCGCACCGGCGGCCGGCCGCTGTGGTCCGGCCGGCAACGGCCCGATCGATGCGATCCGCGATCTCGGCCACCGCCTTCTGAACGTCCAGCAGACGCTGGAGCCGGTGCCGGTCCGCGTACTGGCGGCGCAGCAGACGCGATGCTGGCTGTTCTCGGTCGGCATGGACCATCCCGAGGGAGCCGAACCGAGCATCGACAGCGCCGCACTGCTCGTCCTTCCGCCGGGCGTCGGATCCGACACCGCCCGAGCCACGCAGTACCTGTACGACCTCGGCCAGGGCAGCCAGTGGAGCGACCTCGTCCTGTGCGGGTACGACCGGACGGCCTGCGGAATCGAACTGCTCGTGGCGGCCACCGATGCCGGCCATGCGGAACTGGCCCGGGCGCGGGAGGCGTGTGACCGATGAGGACAGTCGTCGTCGGGCTCGGCGTGATCGGCAAGCGGATGGCCGCCGCCGTGTCCGCCCAACCGGACATGACCCTGACCGGGGTGGTCGTGCGTACGCCCGGCCCGACCGTTCTGGCCCAACCGCACCTGCCCGTCTACGCCTGGTCCGACGAGTCGGCGCGCGTACTCGGCCAGGCCGGCGTGTCGGTCAAGGGGCATCTCGCCGATCTGCTGGACGAGGCCGATGTCCTCATCGACTGCGGCCCGGCCCGGACCGGCATCACGCGGCTGGACGCCTATCGCGCGCACGGTGACGTCAAGCTGCTCTTCTGCGGGGGTGAGCGGGATGCCCGGCTGGGTCCGCTCGCGCACTCCGCCGTCAACCCTTACGCCGCCCGCACCAGCGGCCGGTTGCCGAGCTGCAACACGACGTCGGTTGTCCGCGTACTGGCGGCGTTGGGCAGCGAAGCGGTGGCGGCGAAAGCGATTTTCCTTCGGTGCGCCACCGACACCGATAAGGCGGGCAAGGGCATCACCAACGGCGCGGTGCTGTCGTGCCACCCCAGCCACCACGCCGACGATCTGCGGGCGCTGTTCCCGGCCCTCGCGGTCGAGACGCTCGCGGCCACGCTGCCCATGGTGAGCGGTCACGTCGTGCAGCTCGATGTCGAGCTGCGCTCGCCGCTGTCGCCAGACCAGCTGCTGAAGCTGCTCGCCGCCGATCGCCGCCTCGTGGTGTCCGCGGCGCCCACGATCAGCACCGCCGAAGTGAGGAGTGCGATGACCGGGCTGGGCCGGGCGTGGGACAACCGCTACGAGGCGCTCGTCTGTCCCATCCCGACGGACCGTGGCTTCTCCTGCTGGCTGGCCCTGGACAACGAGGCCGTCACCATTCCCGAGGCGGTCGATATGCTGCGGCTCATGGCCGCCGGCCCGGCGCTCGATGCGTCCACCGCTCGGCTGCTCACCGACGAGGCCCTCGGCATCACCGGTTTCCTGCCCGGGATCGGCGTACCGGCCGCGGAAGCGGTGACGGCCCGATGAGGGCGGATCCCGTTCCGATCGCCGTCGTCGGCTATGGCCGCGTCGCCGGCGCCGTGCACCTGCCGCTCCTCCAGCGGCTGACCGCCGACTTCCGGCTCGCCGCGATCGTTGAGTCCAATGAGGAGCGTGCTCGCCTTGCGTCCGCGCACCACCCCGATGTCGCGATCGTGCCGACGCTTGCGGCGGCCGCCGAGGCCGGTGCCGAAGCGATCATCTGCGCGACTCCGTGGCCCACGCATGCCGAGATTCTCGCGCAGGCCCTCGAATTGGGGCTCGACGCCCTCTGCGAGAAGCCGGTCAGCCTGGATCCGGACGAGATCGCCGATCTCGCGGACCTACAGAAGCGATCCGCATCCCGGGTCGTGGCCGGGTACATGAAGCGGCACGACCCGGCGGTGCAGCGGTTCGTGGCCGCGGTGCGCAAGCGTACCGAGGAACTACGGTCCATCACGGTCACCGTCGTCGACCCCAACAACCTGCACCAGGTGGCCCACCTGCTCCCGCCGGGCATCGGCCTGCCGGACCCCGCCACCCGCAGCCGCGGCGACGAGGCCGCCTCGGCCATCCTCGGGCCCATCGATCCCGTGCTGCGCACCGTCTTCACGCACGGCCTCGGCGGCTCCCTCACGCATCACATCAATCTGGTACGCGCAGCGCTGGCCGGTAGCTCGTGGGACCTGCTCGGCACGCTCAGCCACGCCGAGGTGTGGCACGGCGGCGCCGGGATCGCCGTCCTCTGGCAACCGTCGCCCGGGTTCACCGTCCACATGAGTCATTTGCGCGTACCGGAGCATCGGCGTTATCGCGAGACGATCCAGGCCGTCACCGACGACAGCGTATTGACGCTGCGGCTGCCCTCCCCGTACTCCCGGGACGAGGGCGGCACCCTGGAAATCGACAGCGGTGACTCGGAGTACCTGTACCGCGAGGAGATCCGCTCGCCCGCCGGGCGTACCGGGTTCGACTGCCAGTTGCGAGCCTGGGCCGCGTACCTGCGCGGCCACGCCGACGGTCCGCTGCCCGGCCTGGACGAGGCGGCGGCCGACCTGCAAGTAGTCATGGAGGTCATATCACACCTGCGCCGAACCGCCGTCGGCGCCAGGGGACTGGGAGTTGATGTGTCATGAGGACGATTTCCCTGGCGGGGCTGCTCGCTCGCGAGCAGATCGCCACCGTCGTCGGCGCCCACGACGGCCTGTCGGCCCGCATCGCCGAGGCCGCCGGAGCCGACGCCCTCTGGGTGAGCGGTCTGGCCGTGTCCACTTCATACGGTGTGCCCGACGCCGGCCTGCTGACCATGACGGAGATGCACGCCGCGGCCGTCCAGATGCGCCGCGCGACCAGCCTGCCCATCATCGCCGACGTCGACTGCGGCTTCGGTGACATCAATGTCATCCGCCGCATGATCTCCCTCTACGAGGACTCCGGCATCGACGCCGTCTGCATCGAGGACAAGCAGTACCCGAAGCGCAACAGCTTCCGCGACGGACACCGGCTGGAGTCGCCGCAGACGTTCGCCCGGCGGATCGCGTACGCCAAGGCGGCCCAGCGATCCGACTCCTTCATGGTGGTCGCCCGGCACGAGTCGCTGATCGCCGGGGCGGGCATGGACGACGCCATCGCGCGGGCCCGCATCTACCGCGACGCGGGCGCGGACGTGCTGCTGATCCACAGCCGCTTGCCGAGCCCGGTCGAGGTCGCGGAGTACTGCGCCCGCTGGCGCGAGATCGGCGGCGACCGGCCCGTCATCGCGATACCGACGACGTACTACGAGACCACTGCCCAGGAGTTGCAGAGCATGGGCGTGGCCGCGGCGATCTACGCCAACCATCTGCTGCGGTCCAGCATCCAGGCGATGGAGGACTGCCTGCGCAGCCTGATGCGGCACGGCACCTCGGCCCCCATCGAGCCGCAGATCGCCTCGCTCGCCAGGGTCTTCGCGCTCACCGGCACCGAGCACCTCATCAACGATGACTGCGCTGAGGAGTTCCACGATGCCCAGCTCGTCGGCAATCCCTAAGGTGCGTACGCCGGTCGTGGTGCTCGGCCCGGACGAGCACTGGCGCGCCGCCGCCCTCGATCCCGATGTCCCGGTCGTGTACGCCCAGCGCGACCGGTTCTCCGACAGCGAACAGATTATTCTCCTGGTCGATCCGGAACGGCTGGCCGGTGAAGACGTCCTCGTAGTGCACACCACGGCCAAGCCGCAGGACAGCATGATGGTCAGCCTGCTCCAACTGGCCGATTGCGTCGGCGGAGCCGGCCCGGCGCGGATCAGCTGCTTCGTGCCGTACCTGGCGTACCAGCGGCAGGATCGGCGTACGCGGCCCGGCGAGCCGGTCAGCTCGTCCGTCCTGCCCAAGGCGCTGGCCGCCATGGGCGTCGAGGAGCTGCTGACCGTCGACAAGCACAGCGTCCGTTACGACGAGGACTGCGGACTCGGCGTACGCAATGTGTTGCCCTGGGCGGAGTTCGCGGAGCAGGTGAGGCGGCATGGCCGGGAGCCCGACGTGGTCGTGTCGGCCGACGCCGGCGGCGCGCAGCGAGCTGGCGCCGTGGCGGAGGCGCTGGCCTTGCCGCTGGTCGTCATGGAGAAGCTGAAGAGCACGGCGGCCGGAACCTACTACGACAAGGTGCCGGCCGAGCTGGAGGGGCAGCGGTGCCTCATCGTGGAGGATCTCTGCTCCTCCGGGTCGACGCTGCAACCGTTGTGCCAGGCCCTCGCCACGAAGGCGGCCGACGTGGCGGTGTGCGTCAGCCACCTGTTGATCGATCACGCGACGGCGTGCCAGCGCGTTCCCGATGCGAGCATGATCCTTCACACCGACTCGTGCGGCGACAGCGATGCTCCGGTCCGTACACTACCCCTTGTCCTATCCGTGCTGGCCGGAGAGCGTCGATCTTGGCGCTGACGAACGCAAGGAGAGCATCGGGAATGCACGTGTACTGCACGGCGGCAGGTGACCTGGTCCCGCTGGAGCCCAAGCCCCGTCTGACCATCTACGTCTGCGGTCTCACCCCGTACGACTCCATGCACCTCGGCCACGTCGCGCTGCTGCTGATCTATGACGTCCTGGCCCGGCGGATGCGCTCGCTGGGCTCGGAAGTGACCCTCGTCCGCAACATCACCGATGTGGACGATCCGCTGCTGATCCGCGCCCAGGACCTCGGCGTACCCTTCTGGGACCTGGTCAACGGCGAGATCGCGCAGATGAACCGGGACCTCGCCGGGCTCGACCTGCCCGCCACCGTCGAACCCCGCGCCTCGGAGCACATCGAGGACATGGCCGACATGGTTCAGGAGCTGACCGACAAGGGCCGGGCGTACACAGTAGATGGTTGGACGTACTTCGCCGTGGACACCGACCCCGAGTTCGGGCACCTGTTCGGCCTGAGCCGCGAGGAGCGCATCGAACTGGCCCGCGAGCGCGGCGGCTTCCCGGACCGGCCGGGCCTGCGCAACCCGCTGGACTTCGTCCTCTGGCAGCCGTCGCGGCCCGGTGAACCGGAGTACGAGACCCCGGTGGGGCTGGGCCGTCCGGGCTGGCACATCGGCTGCTCGGTCATGTCCCGCAAGCACCTGGGCGACCACATCGACGTGCACGGCGGCGGCGAGGACCTGGTCTTCCCGCACCACGAGTGCGAAGCGGCCCAGAACCGCAGTGTGGCCAGCGGCTCCGCGGTTTCCGTCTGGCTGCACGCGGTCCACGTGGCGTACGAGGGCCACAAGATGTCCAAGTCGCGCGGCAACATCGTCCTGGCTCGCCAAGTCCTCGCCGAGCGGGATGCCCGAGTGCTGCGGCTGGCCGTGCTCGGCCAGTACCACCACCGGCACGGATTCGAGTGGCGCAACGAGTTCCTGGACGACGCCGAAATCCTGCTGGACCGGCTGCTTCGGGCGCGTACGCAGGGCCGGGGCACCGGCGGAGCGGATCACGCCGCCCGGTGCCTAGACCGCATCGACGACGACCTCGACTTCCCCGGTGCAGTCGCTGTCCTGGCCGAGTGGTCCACCGCCGTCCTCGACGATCCGTCGAGCTGGAGCGGCGATCGGCTGGCGGAAGTCGCCGCGGTACTGGGGCTCGACTTGAACGCTCCGCGCGCCGCGGCCTAATCGGCCCGCCTGCGGTCAGCTCACCGGTTGCCGGGCCGCGGCACCTTCGGGGGCCCGGTGCCTACCCACACGACGACGGCTGGAGAACGCGCGGACGTCCGGCAAGACCAGGGGCGCGACCGCGGTGACACCGTTGATCGTGGCTGCGACGACCAGAATGGCCGCAGCGCCCCATTGGTCGGCCAGGCTACCGACGAGCACCATGCCCAGCGGCAGCAGGGCGCGGCTGCCCAACTCGTCGAACGCGAACACCCGGCCGAGCAGGCTGTCCGGCACGTCGTTCTGCACCGCTGTCGTCCACAGGATCGTGTAGATCTCCACGCCCACACCGGCGAGGAACTGCAAGGCCACCAGGATGAGGAACGGTGTCGGCAGGGCCAGGGCGACGAGCACCGCCGAGAAGGGCAGCAGGGCTAGCGAGGCGACCAGGCCCGGCTGCCGTGGTTTGAGCCGGCCCCCGGCCAGCGCACCGACGAAGGATCCGACCCCCATGGTGATCAGAAGCGTGCTGTAGATGGCTTCCTGATTGTCGCCCCGGCCCGCGGCGACGATCGGCAGCAACACTATCCACGGTGCCACGGAGAGGCTCAGCTGAAGCATTGCGGCCACGGTTTCCAGGGCGATCCACCGCCGCTCCAGGACGGCTACGAGACCTTCTTTCGCCTCCCTCAAGATGGACGGCTGCTCGGTCGTCTCGCGTACGCGTTTCGGCTCGCGTACCCACAGCAAAGTGAGCACGCTGCAAAGGAACGTCGCCGCGGTGACGATCAGCGACTGGCGTACGCCCACCGTCGCGACGAGGAGCCCCGCGAGCGCCGGGCCGGCCAGGTTGGCAATCTTGTTCGTCGCGCTGGTCAGCGAGTTGCCCTGCTGCAGGTCTTCGGGTGGGAGAAGGGCCGGCATGATCGCCCGGAACGCCGGCCGGAACAGCGATTCGCCGAGGCCGACGACGAACACCAGCGTCGACAGGTACCAGATCGAGAAGTTGCCGGGGGCGATGACGATGCTGAGAATGGCGATCGCGCGGATGACGTCCGCCGCGATCATCACCTGCCGGCGCGGCAGCCGGTCGGCGAACACACCGCCGACGACGACCGTCGCGACGACCGCCAGCGCCCGCGCGGCGAACACTGCACCGATGCCGCTGGCACCGCGGTTGTTCTCGATGGACCAGAAGGCGATCGCGAACGGGAAGATGGGATCGCCGATGGCGCTGAGGGTCTGGCCGGCCCAGAGCATCCGGAAGTCCCTATGGCGCAGCGCCGCGAACGTCGACGCGGGTTTCTTCGGAGCTTCGGTCGATCCGGTCGTCACGATCTGCACCCCCGTCGCTGCGACTTCTGCGGCCTTTTGGACCGCAGCGAATGTTACCGGAGCCCATCACCGGACACCATAGGCAGCCGTCGAAGTTGCCGCAGCGTGAGGCCGGGCCGTGCGACCGCGGCCGTCGTGTTACGGTCGACTCCTGGCACGGGGATGGAGGAATTCGAATGGCTGTGCGGCACGCTGTGTCGAGTGTCCAGGAATGCCGTCTGCGGTTGCACGGATGGGCCAGGTCGTCCGGAGTCAAGCTCTTTCATCTGAATGAGACCATCTCCTGGCGATTCCGGGGCGACTTCCGCCCACAAGCGATGGAACAGGCCGTGCGGAAGGTGGTCGAACGGCATGACACGCTGACCGCCACCTACGTCATCGACGGCCCGGACGGCGAACCCATCCAGATCCTGCGGCCCGACGTGGCGCCGGTCTTGGCGTACAGCGATATGAGAGACGGCGATGAAGCGGCGGCGCGCCGGATGCTTTCGGCGGAGAGCCACGAGCATCTGCCCCTCCACGAGGCGCCGCAGGTACGCGGCCGGATCGTGCGCCTGGGCGAGGACGACCACGTCTTCACGCTGCTGCACCCCTCGCTGATGATGGACCACTGGGGGTACGAGGTCTTCGTCCGCGACCTGGCCGCCTTCTACGACGCGATCGTGGGTGGCACCGAGGCGGACCTGGACGACTGCCTGCCCTTCTCGCAGTACGCCGAACTGGACCACCGCTGCCTGCGCGACGGCACCTGGGATCCCACGATCGACTACTGGCGCGACCAGTACCAGGGCGAATCGCCGCTGCCGATCCTTCACCTGCCGCAGCTCGGCGACGCCGGCGCCGGACGGATCGCGGGCGCTCGCCTCAGTGGCGAAGTCGGTGCCGAAAGCGTCGCTGCGCTGCGCAAAGCCTGGTCGGAACTGTCCGGCGAAGCGATCACGCCCTACGCCTTCATGCTGTCGGTGATGGTGAGCCTGTTCAGCGAGCGCCTGGACCTCGACGCCGTCGGCATTCTGGTGCCCGCGGCCAACCGCACGGATTGGGAGTACCACGACACCGTCGGCGCCTTCTCCACCATTCTCGCGCCCCGCTTCCGCAACGTCCGCGATCGGTCCTTTGTGGATCTCTGCAAGCACGTGTACGAGACGCTGCTCGACTCGCTGGAGCACCAGCAGGTGAGCTACCACGAGATGATGAGGCGCTTCGACCCGAGCCGGTACGGCCAGCCCCTGCGCTCGCCGTTCTGCTACTTCGACTACTGGATCGAGGATTCCCGCACCGCCACCACGCCGACCTTCGGCGGGCTGGAGCCCGAGCCGTTCGCGCTGGAGAAGCTGCCGACCGAGGAGGAGGGCGTCGCGATGGTGTTCTTCGACGACGGCGGACCGACCATCGGCTACGGCGTCTCGTACGCCCAGCGCTACTTCACCGAGGAACAGGCGCGCAAGCTGGCCCGCGAGGTCGAGGCGATCGCCGTGAGCGCGGCGGCCGATCCCTACGCCGACGTGCCGACCGTTGTGCGGAACGCGCTCAAGGCCGGCGGCGACCTGTGACCGGTTTCGTGGGCGTGAGCGACCTCGTGGCCGCGGCCGCACAGGCGCGGCCGACCGCACCGGCAATCGTCGACGGGGACCGTGTCGTCACCTATCAAGAGTTCGCCGAGCTGGTTTCGGCGATCGCCGGCTCGCTGGAATCGATGCCCGCCGGGAGCCGTGTCGGCATCTACGGCCGCCGCAGCCCCGAGGTCATCGCGGCCTTCCTGGCCTGCCTGGCGCTCGGCATCTGCTACGTGCCGGTGGACGTCGCCCAGCCCCCCGGGCGGATCGCGGAGCTGCTGAAACAAGCCGAGGTTCACCGTGCTCTCGCCGGCGAAGACCTGGCCGCCTTGTCCAGCGCCGCCGCGGGCGGATCCTGGCCCCGCGACCGGGCATCGGGCGAACTGTTGGCGTACATCATGTTCACGTCGGGATCGACCGGGCAGCCCAAGGGCGTGATGATCAGCCAGGCGAATCTGGCCACATACGTCACCCACGCCCTCGACACCTATGACCTGCGCCCGTCGGACCGCGTCTACCAGGTCGCCTCCCTCGGCTTCGACTGGAGCGTCTCGGAGATCCTGCCCACCCTGGCCGCCGGCGCTACGGTCGTGTTGCGTTCCGACGACGCCCTGACCTCCGCGTCCCAGCTGGCCGAGGAGTTCGTCCGCTACGAGATCACGATGGTCGGCCTGCCGACCGCGGCGTGGCACGCGCTGTCATCGGCCTTTGTGGACGGTTCCGTCGAGCTGCCGGAGACGGTGCGGCACATCACCATCGGGGGCGAGCAGGCCCTCGTGGAAGCCGTGCGCGCCTGGATCACCCGCTTCAACAGCCGCGTTCGGCTCCTCAACTCGTACGGCCCGACCGAGTGCACGGTCGAGGCGGCCACCGTCGACCTCGCCGGAGCCCACGCCATCGATGTGCTCTCGCGGGACGCCGTACCCGTCGGCAAGCCGCTCCCCAACGCATCGATCTATGTCCTGGACGACAGCGGCACACCCGTGGGCCACAAGGTCGAGGGCCGCGTCTTCATCGGCGGCCCGATCGTCGGCCAGGGCTACTACCAAAACCCCGACGCCACTCGCCGCAGCTTCCGTCCAGACCCCTTCAGTGGTACGCCCGGCGCCCGCATGTACGACACCGGCGACATCGGATACTGGAACGACCACGACGAGCTGGTGTTCGTCGGCCGGGCCGACAACCAGGTGAAGGTCGGCGGCTACCGGGTCGAACTCGAAGAGATCGAATACCAGATCGGCCTCCACGAGTCGGTACGCGAAGCAGCCGTGGTGCTCCGGCCGGACAACGGAACGCTGTGTGCGTACGTGTCGCTCAACGGCGGGACCGTTGATGACGTCCGCCGCTGGCTCAGCGATCGGGTGCCGGTGTACCTCATCCCCACGCATATGGTGGTTGTCGGGGCCTTGCCGCGTACGCTCAACGACAAGATCGACCGAAAGGCCCTCGCGGCGCTTCCTCTGACCGCCGAGCCTTCCGCGTCCGGCGATTCCACCGACGGCTCCGCCGAAGACGCCGACGAGCTGGAGGCGAGGATCGCGGCCGTATGGGCCCGGGTCCTGGGATTGCCTGCGGTCCGGCCGGAGGACGACTTCTTCCACCTCGGCGGGCACTCCCTGCTCGCGATGCGCCTGGTCGGACAGCTCAAGAAGCAGGTCAGCCCGGCCGTCCAACTCCGCGATCTCTTGGAGGCACGCACCGTCCGGGGCTTGGCTGACCGGGTCAAGGAACGGGCCTAATCGATAGGCACCGATCGGTCCCGCCGGGCGAAATACCGAAGTCACTCTATGCTTCTGGAATATGCGGCCGCCGAACCCCTAGCCGGCCGCCGCATCGAGAGGCATAGGAGGGACCATGACAGAGTTGCAGCGGTACCTCGCCGAAGAGGTTGCAGAAGATCTTGCCGACGGCATCATCAGCCGCAGAGAGGCCGTACGGCGCCTGGCCCTGCTGGGCGTGACCGGCGCCGCCGCGACCGGGCTGCTGGCCGCGTTCGCACCCGGAGTGGCGTCCGCGTCCGGCTCGGCCGGTCAGCACGGTCAGCACGGCGGATCGGTGACCGCCTGGGCGCCGGTCGCTCAAGAGTCGATCACATTCGCCGGACCCCGGGTGCCGTTGATGGCCGCCTGGGCTCCCGCTGCCAAACCACGCGGTGGCGTTCTGGTCATCCATGAGAACCGCGGGCTGACCGTACACATCCGCACCGTCGCCGGACGCCTGGCCGCCAGCGGGTACTCCGCATTGGCGCTGGACCTGCTCTCCGAGGAGGGCGGCACCGGAGCGTTCCCCGGGGAGGCCGAAGTCGCGGCCGCACTCGCACAAATACCACCGGAACGCTTCGTCGAAGACATGAAGGCCAGCCTCACCGAGCTGAGGAACCGCGTACACGGCAAGAAGCTGGCCGCGATCGGGTTCTGCTTCGGCGGTGCGATGGTGTGGCGCCTGCTCACCTCCAACGAGCCCCGCCTGACAGCGGCCGCTCCTTTCTACGGACCGTTCCCCGAGGGCGCCAGCTTCGAGGGCTCGCGCGCGGCCGTGCTCGGCGTCTACGGCGGGCTCGACACCCGGGTCACCGACACCTTGCCGGCGGCCAAGGCGGGACTCGAAGCCGAACGGCTCAAGCACGAGCTGCTGGTCTTCTCCGAGGCCAACCACGCCTTCTTCAACGACACCGGAACCCGCTTCAACCCGCACGCCGCAACGGAAGCCTGGCGCCGCACGCTGAACTGGTTCGACGCCGCCGTCCACCGTCACTAGTGTCTCCCGGATCTCGCGAGTCGGGCCGCGGTCCGGCATGATCGAGGCCATGGCGATCGAGTACTTCTGCTATCACCGCGATCGGCCCGGCTCGGCGGCCCTGCGCGATCAGCTGATCGAAGCGCACTGGTCCTATATGGACGAATACGCCGATCAGCTGATCGCGCGCGGACCAACGTTCACCGACGACGAAACACCCACCGGCAGCGTGCACATCGTCGATCTGTCCGGCGCCGCCGCCGCCCGCGCATTCGCATTCGACGAGCCCAACTATCAGGCCGGCGTCTACCGAGACGTGCTGCTACGCCGGTGGCGTAACCTGTTGGGCCGCACCATGTGGGAGTTCCCCGGCGGCCGTACCGGCGGCAACCGGTACCTGGTCCTCGGCCTCGGCACCGGGGCAGCCGACGATTCCGTTCCGGCGGACCGGGACTTGATCGCGTACGGTCCCCTGCTGTCCGACGACGGATCCACCTGGCTCGGCACCGCAGCGCTCGTACGCGCACCCGATCCGGCCGCCGCTCAGGCGATCCTGAACCCGGCCCGGTACGCGGCGATCGAGGTGCACAACTGGGAATTCGGTGGACGGCGCTGACCCATGCTCAACCCGCGTTCCACGGTCACGCCGAACTGAGCACATCGGACACATTCGCGTTCTCCTGGTTCTCGCCGGGCGACAGCGGACCCATCCGGGTCGGCACCATCAAGTGGTGAAAATCGCCGTCCCTGCCGTCAACCGCGGCCGGGACGGCTCCACCGAGGCATTGGGCTACAGCTCGACGTCGGCGCCGGGAAGTCTGCCCAGCCAGCCCGGTGCCAGCCGCAGACGCAGGGCGTACGCCGCGTTCGGAGTTCCGGATGCCGCGTCCGGATAGGAGATGCCCAGCCGGCGCCAGAAATCCACGAACACCCACGCCAGACCGAGCTCGAACTCGTCGTCGGGGAACGCCTTGACCGGCTCCATGTTCGCGTAGTCCATGGGGTAGTAGAAGTCCCGGCCGTCGTCCTCCTCGGCGGCAGCGTGCACGAGATACGGCGCTATCTGTTCCACGGGTACGCCCACCGCCTCGGCCACCGCCGCGGGCCGGCCGGCGTACTTGGCGGTCAGGCGGGCGATTTCGGCGGGGTCGTCGGTGAAATAGTCCGGCATGGAGGCGAACCGGTCCAGGATCACGCCATCGCGCAGCAACGCATGGCTCCAGTAATCCCCGTCGTGGATGCGTACCGTGCTCGCCAGCACGCCGAGATCCCGGGAGACATGCTCCACGGCCGGCAGATCGGTGAAGTACGCCGGCCACATCACCACCGTCCAGCCACCAGCCGGCGTACAGATCGCGATGTCGTCCTCGGTAGGCGGACCGCCGTCTTCAATCCGATCGACACGCCAGCGGTGCACGGCGAAGAAGCCACGGACCGCCTCCAGAACCTCGGAGGCGGCCTCGGTCCGAAACGCCGACACGGTCACGAACTCGCCCATGCGCGGGACTCTAACTGCTCGGACCGTTGTGGGTTGACTACCATGTCCGCGGTGGAGGCGGACATGACCGAGCAAGGATGGCAGGAATTCCTCGCCGCCGATGTCGCGGACTGGGTGGTGCTGCACGGCGGCGCGATGGCTGTGTTTCGCGTACCGTCGCTGGTCGACGCGGCCCGGCTAGCCGAGGCCGTAGCGCGCACCCCAGAGTTCGACGGCGCGGGGATCCTGGTGACGATCGCCGATGACCGGCTCACCGTGCGACTGACCCGCGACATCTGGCGACTGGAGCAACGGCACGTGCACCTTGCCCAGGCGGTCTCGGCGCTGGCGCGGGAGCACGGAGCCGTCGCCGACCGCGCGTGTGCACAAGAGGTGCAGCTCGCCATCGCGGCGCCGCCGGACATGATCGATGTCGGCTTCTGGCGCGCCGTCCTCGGGTACGCCGTGATGGACGACGACAACGCAGTCGACCCGCTCGGTCACGGCTCGACGGTCTGGATGCAGGATCTCGACCCGGCCAAGCCGTTGCGGCACGCGATGCACGTTGACGTATCCGTCGCCCGGGAGCAGGTCGCGCAGCGCCTTGCCGCGGCGCTCGCCGCCGGCGGCCGGATCGTCGACGACGCCAACGCCCCGGGGCATTGGACGCTCGCCGATCGCGCCGGCAACCGCGTATGCATCTGCGCGTGGCCGGATGGTTCCATCGATCCTGCCCGTAGCCTCTGAACGTTTGTCCGCCCGGAGCGCACGGGCTGAGGTCAAGCGCCGTTCTTGGTGGCTGCGGGCGGCCCGGCCAAGACGGTGGGGACGTACTCAAGGAGTTGCGTTCGTCCGTCGAAGGTGCGGCTGGCGATCATGTCGAGAGCGACGTCGGGATAACCGTCGTAGATCCGGTCCCGACCGGTGCTTCCCGTGATGACCGGGAAGACGACGACGCGGAAACGGTCGACGAGACCGGCCCGCAGGAACGAGCGGCACAGTGTGAGGCTGCCGATCGTGCGCATGGATTTGGCACCGGTCTCCTTCATCTCGCGCACGGCTTCGACGGGGTCCTTCGTGATCAGCTGGGTGTTCGGCCAGGAAAGCGGCTCGGTCAAGGTGGATGAGAAGACGACCTTCGGCAGGCCGGCCAGAGCGTCGGTGCCCGGCTCACCCTCGGCGGCGAATCCGGACATGAGCCGATAGGTGTTCGCGCCCATCAGGATGGTGTAATCCGCGTCCGGATGGTCGGCCAGCCAGCCGAGATACTCCGGCCCTTCCAGCCCCCACCAGCCCGGCCAGCCCTCGGCGGCGCCGTATCCATCGAGCGAGGTAATGAAGTCAACGACCAGCTCAGGCATTCGCGTTCCTTCCGGCGAGCGATTGTCCGCCGCCGAAGGACTGACGGCAGCCAGCGCCTATTTTGCCCGACAAAGCGGGGCCGTGTGCCGGTCTGGTAGACAGCTGGCGTATTTCGATGGCGGGCCGGCCGCGCTCAATGTGGGCCGTCAGAGTGCGGCCTGAAGGTCGGCGGGGATGCCGTCGGGGTCGAGGACGGTGGCGTAGCGTACGCCCCATTCCGCGCTCCACGGCTCGCGCAGCGAAAGGTAGCCGGCCGCGACCAGGTCGGCGTGCATGGCGTCCACGGCGCCGGCCGAGGGCAGCCCGAACGCGAACGCCACCCGCGGCCCGCCGGCCGGCGAAGTCCAGCCCGCGGTGAACTGAGCGACCGCGGCCTCGGTGTCCAGCGCGACGACGGTCCCGTCGGCCAGTTCGCACTGGGCGTGGCTGGTGTGAATCGGGTCGGCGGTGAAGCTCAGGCCCAGCCGCTCGTAGAAGCGTATCGAGGCGTCCAGGTTGGACACCACGATGTTGATCTGGCTCAGTTTCGCGCTTGCAGACATCTGCCGTCCTCCGTTGTCGGCCTATCGAGGATGCTATGGGGCCTTCTCCCGCGGTGGACCAGGTTTCGGCCTGGGACGAAAACACCCCGAGCGCTGCGGAAGCCGCAGTAGGATGCCGCCGCGAAGAGCCGGGTTTAAGAAAATTAAGATCGACATCTTGAAAGTTGAGAATACTCGCGGTACAACTTTATATATGACAGAGCGAGCGATGGACTGGCAGGAGCTGACGAACCTGACCCGGGGCCAGCCGTTCGTCGTCGAGCGGGTGCGCTTGGCCAGCGGCGTCGCGATCGAGGGGGCGTTCGAGCCACCGCAACTGGGTCAGCTCAGCCTTGAAGACCAGGTGTTCGTCACGGCGTTCGTCCGCTGCCACGGTTCCATCAAGGAGATGGAGCGGATCTTCGGGGTGAGCTACCCGACGATCAAGTCGCGGCTCAACCGGATGGCTCAGTTTCTCGACTTCGTCGAAACCGATCCGGCGCCGTCGCGGGCCGACGTCATCGACCGGCTGCGCCGCGGCGAGATCGACGCTCAGCAGGCATTACGCGAGTTGGAGGGCCGCACATGATGCCGCAACTGGTAACCGTAAAGATGATGCGCCCGAACGGGCGCCCGATCCGGATCTGGGTTCCGGTGCTCCCCGTGCTGCTCGTCTTGTCGCCGCTGGTGGTTCTGGCGGCCGTCGTCGCAGCGGTGGCGTGCCTGGTGTACCGGATCAGCCTGCTGCGGGCATTCGGCACGGGGTGGCGGATCATGTCCGCTCTCCCCGGCACCCGCGTCGACGTCGAGCACGGCCGCGCGGCCGTACTCGTGAGTATCAGGTGAAGACACGGAAAGAGGAGAGGTGCACAGTGAACGAACAGCGCAAGGAGATCCTGCAGATGCTGGCCGAGGGGAAGGTCACCGCGGAGGAGGCGGAGCAGCTCATCGCCGCTCTCGAACGCGACCAGCCGGCACCAGCGGCCCCGGGCTCGGACGTACGGCCGAAGGGCAAGCCGAAGTACCTGCGGGTGATGGTGGATGCGACCGACGAGGGCGTGGCGAGCCGGGTCAACATCCGGGTGCCGCTGCAGCTGCTCCGGGCCGGTGTGCGGCTTGCCGCGCTGATTCCGGCCCAGGCGCTCGGCGAAGCCAATGCCGAACTCAGCCGGTCGGGCGTACCAGTCGACCTGACCCAGCTCAAGCCCGAGCAGCTGGAGGCGCTCGTCGAGCACCTGGACGACATGACGGTCGAGGTCGACCAGCCCGACACCAAGGTCCGCATCTTCTGCGAGTAGCCGCCGTCCGGGCCATCGGACGGGCCCCCGAGAAGGTGCTCGAACACCTTCCCGAGGTCGCGCCCGCAATCAGCAGAGCACGATTGAACTGCCAACCCGAAGTCTAGCCGATCCGAACGTACGGACCAGGGGCCACCGGACCGGTGGCCCCTGCGGCGTGTGTCCACAGTGGTCGGATGCGGTGTCGGCCAAGCGACCCCCGGCCGCCACGAAGTAGATCACCAGGCGATACGGCAAGGCCGAAGGCTGGACCGGGAGCCGGGCGGCCGCGACCATGTATGCATCAATATCAATGGAGATCGGCGGTCTGCCGTCCCGGCCGCCGACGACCATTCTCCAGGTGGAGGGCCACATGAGAATCGGCATGGTAGGCCGCCTAGCGACCTTCGCGGCAACCCTGGTACTGGCTTCGCCCGCCCCGCCGGCCCAGCCGGCCGAGCCCACCTGCCCGCCGGGCAGCGAAGTGGGCGTCGGCGATTTCATCGTCTGGGTCGACGACCCCAGCGGCGGGACCGCCGAACCGCCCGTGACGGCCGCGCATCCGTGCGCCGCCGCTCGGATGATCATCTTCGAGACCTACGACATCACTGCGAGGGCGGGCGTGGACTACATCGCCGTCAAGGACGGCACCGTCGTGCTGGCGGCCGACGCGACGAACGTGACGATCCGGGTCCAAGTTCTCGGCCGCAATGGTCAGTCGCCGGATGTGACTTTCGGCGTACGCCTGCTGTCGGGGGCGAAGTTCGCGGATCCGGACGGCGCCGTGACCATCACGACGCCGTGATCGGGTCAGGCCGGGCTGGCCTGGAGTTCGGCTGCCTCGGCCGGCGCGTTCGCCTTCAAGTAGAGCTGGACGGCCCGCTCGCGATACTCGCTCGCCGCGACGGGCTGTCCGGCTCGGATCTCGAGATCGGCCAGGGCTCGGTGGATCATCGCTTCCTCGTAGAAGTCCGGGACACGCGTACGCAAAGCCAAGGCCCGGCGCAGGTCCTCGCGGGCCGGGTCCAGCTCGCCCTGCCGGGTCCGGGCCACGGCGAGGTGGGTCAGGCAGACCGAGATGAGATGCGGGTCGGCCAGTTCGTGGCTGAGCGCGAGGGCCGAGCGCGTGCTGTCCGCCGCGGCGGTCGGCTGCCCCTGGGCCAGCCGGGCCAGGCCGATGTGGGTGAGAGTGTCGATTTCCCGGCGGCAGTCGCCGATCGTACGGCGGATCTCCAGCGCCCGCTGGAAGCGGTCCAGCGCCTCGGTGAAACGGCTCTGCTGCAGGTACGCCTCGCCCAAGGTGAACAGGATCCCGGCCTCGATGCGCGGGTTCTCGATCTCCTGGCTCAGCGGCAGAGCGCGCTGCAAGTGCTCGAACCCGAGCACCGGCTGACCCAGCCGGACATGGGCGGTCCCGATGTTGTTCAGCGTCACCGCGATCCCCAGCCGGTCCTGGTTGCCCTCGTGGACCTCCAATGCTTGCAGGTACGCCTCCAGAGCGTCGTCGTAGCGGCGCAGCCCGGCGTACGCCGTCGCGATGCTGTTGCCCAGGTACGCCTCCCGGCGCCGATCACCGTTGGCCCGGGCCAGTTCCAGCGCGCCGTAGAGGCAGTCCAGTGCCGCATCGAACCGCCGGTTCAGGATGTACGCCGCCCCCAGCGCGGCTCGCATCAGGCTTTCGGCGGTGGAGTCGCCCTGGCGCTGTGCGGCGGTGAGACCGAGTTGGCAGATCTCCACGCGGTCGGCCCATTGGCCGCGCGAATCGAAGAATCCGGTCAGCAGGTACGCGAGCTGCCAGGCGGCCTCGCACCGGTGTTCGGTGGCGTACTTGACGACGGGCGGCAGGTTCGCGCGCTCGCGGTCGAGAAACGCCAAAGCGTCCTGAGGGTTGGCCGCGAACGGCGTCCAGTCCGGCCGCTGCTCCAGCGCCAGTACGACCTGGCCCCGCCCGTCCAGCACGCGATTGCTGGCGTCGGCGATGCCGAGATACCAATCCAGCAGCCGCTGCCCCGCCGTCGCGCGGCGTTCTGATCCCTCGTCGCGATGGGCGCATTCGCTGGCGTAGCGCTGGATCAGATCGTGGAACCGGTACCGGTCCGTGGTTTCGGTCACGAGATAGGCGTCGACGAGTTCGGCGAGCGCCTTGTCCGCGTCGGTCCGTGGCACGCCGGTGAGCGCGGCGGCCAGCTCGCGTACGAACGTTGTGCCCGGGTGCAGGCCCAGCAGCCGGAACATCCGGGCGGCCAGCGGCGACAGGGCCCGGTACGCACTCGCGAAAACCGTGCGTACGCTCCTCGAATCCCCGTCGACCGACAGCGCGTCGAGCCGGCGGTCGCCGGACAGCTCGGCCGCGAGTTCGCCGAGTGACCGGCGAGGCTGGCCGGCCAGTTTCGCCGCGGCGATGCGTACGGCCAAGGGCATGCGGCCGCACAGAGTGACGATCCTCGCGGCGTCGTCGGGCGCCTGGTCGATCCGGTCGGGGCCGACGACGCGGCGCAGCAGCGCTTGGGCGTCGGCATCGCTGAGGGCGTCCAGGCAGAGCGAACCGACCGCATGATATGTCACCAGCGCGGTCATCGGGCGCCGCGCGGTGATGACCAGCATGCACGTGGTGGCGGCGGGTACCAGCGGGCGGATCTGATCCGCGGTGGAAGCGTTGTCCAGCACGACCAGCATCCGCTTGCCATCGAGCAGGGAGCGGTACAGGTTGGCCAGCTCCACCAGGTCGGCCGGGACCTTGTCGCCGGGTACGCCGAGGCTGCGCAGGATCTGGCCGAGCGCTTCGGCGGGCGTCATAGCCGTGTCGGTGTCGCGGCGGCCCAGATCCAGGAACAGCTGCCCATCCGGAAAGCTGTCCTTGACCCGATGCGCCCACTGGACGGCGAGCGCGGACTTGCCCATGCCGCCGCTGCCGAAGATCAAGGCGATCCGGGTATCGCCGCCGTTGGTGAGTACTCGGTCCAATGCCTTCAGCTCATCGGCCCGGCCGGTGAAGTGCCCGACGCGCGGTGGAAGCTGTGCCGGGCGGGGCAGCGGCGGGTCGGACGCCGTTTCGGCGCCGGACGGGGCCCGAGTCAGCTCGGGGTCGTGGCGCAGGATCGCGGTGTGCATGCGCTGGAGATCCGGTGTGGGGTCGACACCCAGATCCTGCGCGAGCCGGGACCGCAGGCGCTGGTAGGCCTCCAGTGCGTCCAGCCGCCGGCCGGTCCGGTACAAGGCGAGGACGTGCAATTGGACGAGCCGCTCCCGCAGCGGGTGCTGGACGAGCAGCCGGTCCAGTTCGCCGGCCGCGGTGGCGTGGTTGCCCAGCCGCAGCTCGATGTCCCAGAGATCCTCCAGTGCGCTCAGCCGCGCTTCCTGAAGCCGCGTCACTTCGGCCAGGGCCCAGCCGGCCAGCTCGCCGTCCTGGATCGGATCACCGGCCCACAGCGCCAGGCCCGCGCGCAGCCCCTGCGCCGCGGGGCCCAGACGGCCCTGAGCCAGCTCGTCGCGGGCCGATCGGAGGTGGTCCTCGAACCGGCAGACATCGACCTCGCTGCGTTCCAGAGCCAGGGTGTACGCCGAACCGCGCGTCAGAAGAACGTTGGTGAGACCACATGCGTGCAGCGCACTGCGTACGCGGGCGATGTGGCTGTGGAGCGATTTGACGGCCGTCCGAGGCGGATGGTCGCCCCAAAGCGCGTCCACAACTCGGGCCGGGACCAAGGCGGTTCCCGTTTGCAGCGCAAGGAGGCCGACCAATGCGCGCTGCCGCCCGCTCAGCACCGCGCGGCCCAACGGGCCGACGACGTCGACCGGTCCGAGCACGCGGACGATCATTCATCGGACACTATCGATGCCACCGGGGCGGCACCATCAGACGATCGTCCACCACCGATCCCCAGGCCAGACCTTGAGGGGTGGCCCCGGACCACGGGTCGGTCCGGGGCCACCGGACGATCACATCGGGATCGCGTTGGAGAACAGCAGCAGGTTCGGTGATCCGGGACCAGGTCCGATCACCACGCCCGGTGTGGCGTTGTTGGCCAAGGCGTTCTTCACCCCGACCGCGGTGTCGGCCGGGAACCGCTGGCGCCACAGCGCGGCGGTTCCGGTCGAGTGCGGTGCGGCCATCGAGGTGCCGCTGAGGTTGGCGTACGCGTTGGGCGCGGTGTACCAGGCCGAGAAGATGGCGTTGCCGGGCGCGAAGAAGTCCAGGCCGACGCCGAAGTTGGAGAACCCGGCCCGGTTGTCCGTGATCGTCGTCGCGCCGACGGTCGTGCCGGTGTGCCCGGCCGCACCCGGGCAACCGAGCCCCGCGCCACCGATGCGGGCCGGCGAGAACAAGCACGCGTCCGCGTTCGAGTTGCCGGCCGCCAGCGAATAGTGGACGTTGGCGGTCGCGATCGAGTTGAGCACGGCCGCGTCGGCCGGAGCGAACGCGCCGCCGCTCAGGCTCATGTTGGCCACGTCCAGGCCCGGTGTGAGCGGTGCCGACAGGGTCACGTAGTTCACGCCCGCGATGACCAGCGCCCAGGTGGTGGACGGCGCGCAGTTGAACACCTTGACGGAGATCAGGCGTACGGCCTTGGCGACCCCGGTCGTGACGCCGCCGACCGTGCCGGCGACGTGCGTACCGTGGCCCTGGTTGCAGGGCGCGCAGCCGGTCGCGAACGGGTCGAACCCGCACGCCGCGCGGCCGCCGAACTCCACGTGGTTGAGCAGTATGCCGGTGTCGATGATGTACGCGTTCACGCTGGGCGCGGTGTTCGGGTAGTGGTACTTGTTGTCCAGCGGCAGCGAGTGCTCATCGATGCGGTCGATGCCCCACGACGGCGGGGCGGGCTGCACGAAGTAGTCGAGGGTGACTTCCTGGTCCTGTGCCACGTAGTCGACGAGCGGGTCGCCGGCGATCCGGGAAGCGCTGTCGGCGCTGGTGTCGATGGCGAAACCGAACCCGTTCGCGTCGTAGACGAACCGCACTGAGCCGCCGTAGCGGCCGGCTAGGGTGTTCGCGACCTGGCTCGTGTCCTCGTTCTTGATGCCCGGCTTGAGCACGACGATGTAGCTGCCGGCGATCGCGGTTGGCTGGTCGGCGTACTGGATGGGCTTGGTTACGGGCGCGGCGACCGGCTCGGCGGAGATGGCCGGGCCGGCACCGGCGACGACCGCGGCGGTGGTGACGACGGCGACGGTCGCCACCACGAGCCGGCGAGAGAGGGGGGTACGCATGTGAGCCTCCTGGTTCCAAAGGAGTCCAGCGGGGGTGCGCGTGCCCGTTTAGTGCAGCGCCCGCCGGTTGTGGCCCGGTTGCCGGCCGGTTGTGGCGGCGCCACCGAGGCAATCGCGGCCCGAAAATCGGTGTCAGTGGTCGCGACAGGGGCGTGACAGGGGCGTGACAGCGGGGATCTCGATAGTTGGCCGCATGACAACCTCAGCGATTGCGGTCTCCGGATTGCGGAAGGCCTACAAGGACAAGGTCGTGCTCGACGGCATCGACTTCGATGTCCGCGCGGGAACGGTGTTCTCGCTCCTCGGCCCGAACGGGGCGGGCAAGACGACGACGGTGAACGTGCTGACCACGTTGATGAAAGCCGACGGCGGAACGGTCCGCGTCGCCGGCCACGATGTCGCGACCGAAGCCAAGGCGGTACGCGCAGCGATCGGCGTCACCGGCCAGTTCGCGGCGGTGGACGAACTGCTGACCGGTCAGGAGAACCTGCGGCTGATGGTGGATCTGAGCCGGATGCCCGCCAAGGACGGCCAACGGATCGTCACCGAGCTGCTGGAACGGTTCGAGCTGACGGAGTACGCGCGCAAGCCCGTGTCGACGTACTCCGGCGGTATGCGCCGCAAGCTCGACCTGGCGATGACACTCGTCGGCAACCCGCGGATCATCTTCCTGGACGAGCCGACGACGGGATTGGATCCGCGCAGCCGTCACACGATGTGGTCCATCATCCGGGCCCTGGTCGCCGACGGCGTGACTGTCTTCCTCACCACTCAGTACCTTGAGGAAGCCGATCAGCTCGCCGATCGCATCGCGGTGCTCGATCAGGGCCGCCTGGTCGCCCAGGGTACGCCCGACGAACTCAAGCGCCAGGTCCCCGGGACCCACGTCCGGCTCCGGTTCACCGCCGTCGCCGAACTCGACGCGGCGGCCCGGGTCCTCACCAACTCCACACCCGACCGCGAGGCGCTGACCTTACGGGTTCCCAGCGACGGCGGCACGAAATCACTGCGTGCCCTGCTGGACCGGCTCGACGAGTACTCACTCAGTGCCGAGGAGTGCTCCGTGCACACACCCGACCTCGACGACGTTTTCCTCGCCCTGACGGGCCACACCACGGAGGCCGCCAAATGAGCACCCAGTCCCATTCGCTGGTCATGTTGCGCCGCAGCTCCAAGCACATCGCCCGGAACCCGACCTCGGTGTTCAACGCGGTCCTGATGCCGATCGTGATCATGTTGATGTTCGTCTACATGTTCGGGGACGCCTTCAACGTCGGTGTCGATTACATCGACTACGCGACGCCGGGGCTGATGCTGCTGGCCGTCTGCTACGGGCTGGGATCGACCGCGACGGCGGTGAACTCCGACATGACGAAGGGCATCATCAACCGGTTCAAGGTCATGGACGTCTCCCGGGGCGCGGTGCTGACCGGTCACGTCGTCGCCAGCGTGCTGACCAACCTGGTCGCCATCGCGGCCCTCGTCGGGGTGGCCTTCCTGCTGGGATTCAGCCCGTCGGCGAGTCTCCTCGACTGGCTCGCCGTGGCCGGCGTCATCATGCTGCTCGCCTTCGCCGCCGGCTGGTTCACCGTTGCCTTGGGACTGTCGGCGAAGTCACCGGAAACCGCGGGCATGGCCGCTGTGCCGCTGGTCCTGCTGCCGTTCTTCAGCAGCGCGATCGTGCCGGCCGAGAAGATGGGGCCAGGACTGCGCCAGTTCGCGGAGTACCAGCCCTTCACGCCGATCATCGAAACCCTGCGCGGGCTCCTCAACGGCGTACCGGCTGCCGGCGACGTGATCCCGGCCCTCGCCTGGTGCGTCGGCATCGCGCTCATCGGATACCTGTGGGCGCGTTCCACGTTCACGAAGCGAGCGTGACCGCAGCCAGCTCACTCCAGCACGTCTGCGCCCCTTCCCGAGCCGCCTCGGCGTACCCCGCGTCGCCGAGGCGGCTGCGCGCGTTCCGCTCTATCCGGGCCATGTCCGGATGGGAACGGTCCGGCAGTCCGCGTACGCCGGTGCTCGCCGCAAGCAGTCGCGCCGCCTGGGCGTACTCTTCGCAACGCAGCGCCAGATCCGCGACTCCGACGAGGACCTGCGCGATCGCGAGGGCGTTGCCCGTCTCAGACGCCGCTTGGACGGCCGCGACGCGGTGTGCGCGGGCCTCGCCGAGATCCTCGGTCAGGTAGCCGAGCAGGTCGTGGGTCATCGCCCGGATGTTCGCCCGCTCGGCGGCATTGCCCAGCACGGCCGTCGCAACGTCGAGTTGCCGGTGGGCCAGCTCGGTGTCGCCACTCCAGCGAGCAAGCATCGCCTTCGACAGGGCCAGCTCGGTCAGCGCCTCCGGCCACGCCACCCGTTCCGCGTACCGCTGTGCCTGCGCCATGGCCGCCGCGCTCGACTCCACGCCACCCGACAGCCAGTACAGCTGAGCCTGCCGCGACCGCATCCGCACCACATCCTCGATTGCGCCGACCTCGGTGACGACCGCGATCGCGTGTTCGTAGTGCTCGCACGCACCGGCGAAGTCGCCGCGCATGGCGATGCGATCCGCCAGCTCGCTCAGGGCGAACGAAAGCCCCCACCGTTCGCCGAGTACGCGAAATTCGGTGACGGCCGTTTCGAGATATGCGTCGGCATCCCGACCTTCCCAGCCGAGCTGGATCCGCATCTTGCCCAGCTGCACCCGGGCGACTGCGCGTACCCACGGGTCGTCGTGGGTGAGCAGCGGTTCCCACGCGGCCTGAAACGAGTCCGGCGCTTGCACCATGCGTTCCAGGGCGGCAACGAGCGCCACCGCCGGATGACGGCTGTGGCCACGCTGGCTGATCTCATACACCGTGTGGATCCACTCCACCGCTTGGCGCTGGTCACTTTCCCGGCCGGAGGTCAGGAACGCCGTGACGAACGCGTACACCACGGCCCGGATCTCGTCGGCCACCTCACCGGGCACGGCCGTGGCCGCCATAATCAGCTCGTTGCCCTCGGTCTTGTGCCCGCCCAGCCACCAGTACCAGCCGCCGGCAGCGGCGAGCCGCATCGCCCCGCCGGCCTCCCCGGCCGCGAGCGCACCGCGCATCGCAGCACTGATGTTGTCGTGCTCAACCTCAAGCGTGGCCAGCCACTCCAACTGCTCTGCGCGGCGAAGATGCGGCTCCGCGGCTTCAGCGAGTTCGGTGAAGTACGCGAGGTGCGCCCGGCGCGCCGCGTCCGACTCCCCCGCCTCGGTGAGCCGCTGGCTCGCGTACTCCTTGATCGTGCCCAGCATGCGGTAGCGCGGAGCCCCCTCGCCGGCGGTGACCACCAGCGATTTTTCGGTCAACGCGGTCAGTAGGTCGAGCACCTCCCCCGCCGCGACCGCTTCGTCTGCGCAGACCCGCTCGGCTGCTTCGAGGCTCGCGCCACCGGCGAACACCGAGAGCCTGCGAAGGACGCTCCGTTCGGCGTCGGTGAGCAGCTCCCAGCTCCAGTCCACCAGCGCACGCAGCGTACGGTGCCGCGGAAGCGCCGTACGGCTGCCGCCGGTCAGCAGGCGGAACCGGTCGTCGAGCCGGCTGGCGAGCTGATCGAGGGACATGGTGCGCAACCTGGCCGCGGCAAGCTCGATGGCCAGTGGCACCCCGTCCAGCGCCCGGCAGACGCGCGCCAGAGTCGACAATGTGCGGGCGTCGGTCGTGAGGTCCTTGCGCACCGCACTGGCTCGGTCCAGCAGCAGCCGGACGGCCGGAGCGGACTCGATCTCGCCCGGGCCGGCGTCTTCCGCGGGTACGCCCAACGGCACAACCGGCCACAGTGTTTCACCGGTGATGCCGAGGGGTTCCCGGCTTGTCGCGAGGATCCGCAGCCGCTGGCACTCTCCGAGTACTCGATGGGCGAACGTCGCCGCCGACTCGATCACGTGCTCGCAGTTGTCCAGAACCAGCAGCATCGCCCGCTCGCGCAGCGCGGCGATGACCCGATCCGTCGGCTCCGCGTCCGGCGCCTCGCCGAGCAGCGCATCCCGCAGCTTGAGCGCAGCGAGCGTCGCTTGCGCCACGTCACCGTCAGCGCCGATGGCCGCGAGTTCGACCAGCCACGTCCCGTCCGGCAGGTCGCCGAGCAGCGTACGCGCGGTCTCCGTGGCCAGCCTCGTCTTCCCCGAGCCGCCCGGCCCGATCAAAGTGGTGAGCCGATGTCCGGCGACGAGTTCGCGAACCGCAGCGACATCAGCGTCCTTGCCGACGAAGCTGGTCAGCTCGGCGCGCAGGTTGGTCTTCCGGTCCTCATCCCGCCGTACCACCTCGCCCCGCAGCAGTGCGACATGCAACGCCGACAGCTCCGGTGACGGGTCGACGCCCAGTGCATCGGCCAGGGCTTCCTTCGTGCGCTCGTACGCGAGCAGCGCCTCGCTGTCGCGTCCGGTCGCGACGAGGGCCCGCATCAGCGCGGCGGCCAGCCGTTCTCGCACCGGGTGGACGGCCACCAAGTCGGTCAGCTCCGTGACCAGCGCCGCGCCGTGGCCGAGGCTGATCTCCGCGTCGAACCGATCCTCGATGGCCGTCAGGCGCAGCCTCTCAAGCCGGGTGACCGCCGCGGCGAACGCCGTGCTGTCCGGCAGATCGACGTCCTGCATAGCGGCACCGCGCCACAATGCGACGGCTTCGCGGAGCCGGTGGAGCCGCCGCGGGTCCTCGTCATTGCGGGCCCGAGCCACGAGGCGTTCGAACTGTACGGCATCGACAGCGTCGGGTTCGGCCATCAGGCGGTAGCCGTCCGTGTGCCCCTCGACCGAACCCTCCGGCAGCGCCTTCCTCAGCCGGGAAACCAAGCGGTGCAGGGCATTCGTCGCGTCGGTGGGCGGGTGTTCACCCCAGATCCAGTCCACGAGCGTCGCCTTGGGGACCACGCGGCCCGGTTCGAGAGCGAGGGCGATCAACAGCCCGCGCAACCGCGCGCCCGGCACGTCGGCGATGGCGCCGTCGTCGGTGCGAGCCTCGAACGGTCCGAGCATCCCGATCTTCACTTGGCAAATCCTGCCACGAGCGTCGGGCCGGCTTCCATTTGCCGACGCCCCGCCGGTGCCTCTCCGCGCCTTGCCGACGCCTTGCCGACGCCTTGCCGACGTCGCAACTCGACGAGGTGGGCCGCGCGTACCGAGCCAGAAGATCCTGATGGTCACCCGGGCCCGCCTCGGCCGGACGCTCGGCCTGCCGGCGGCGTACGACATGAGTTCGGCCTTGCGGGTGCTCGCGGGCGCAGCAGACGGACAGATAGCCGACCTTTCAAGCCGTCCGCAGCCGGTCCAGTACGCCCAACTGGGCGAGCACGGCGAAGCGGTCGGGTACGCCCCAGTGCTCGACGATCCGGCCGTCCCGGAACCGGCACACGTCGATGACGGTGAGTTTGACGGGTCGCCCGGTCGCCGGGACGCCAAAGAACGGCCCGCTATGCGTCGCGGTGGCGGTCATCCGGGCCCACACGGTGTCACCGACCGTGACGACCTCGTCGAACGTGTAGTGCAGGCCGTGCAGGAAGCCGTGCAGGTCGGTGATCGCCCTTCTGACCTTCTCCCGCGCGGAGTCGCCGGTGCCCTCGAAGCCGAATTGGTGCTCGATCAAGTCGGGCGCGAGCAGCTCATCGACGACAGCCAGGTTTCCGCCTTGGAACGCCTCGACCATGAAGCGCTTGAAGGTATCCACGTTTTCACTCATTGCAGCTCCTATGCGGTCAGTGCAGTATCACTGCATCCACTTCACTGATAATGTACCCACATGGCCGCCCGGGTCAATGCCCCGTCCAGTTATCGACAGCAGCAGGCGCAGCTCACCAAGGACCGCATCGCCGCTGCCGCTCGACGGCTCTTCGCGGCCCGGGGCTACAGCGCGACGAGCATCGACGCGATCGCGGCAGCAGCAGGAGTGGCCGTACGCACCGTGTACTCGGCGTTCGGAGCCAAGCGGGAGATCCTCTCTGCGATCTGCGAGAAGTGGCTTGAGGACGCGCGGGCACGGGAGCTGGCGCAGGAGGGGCTGTCCACGAACGATCCGCGTGAACGGCTCCAGGCGGCGGCTCACTGGCTGCGCAATCTGTACGAGCACGGCTTCGACGTGGTGACCATTTTGGACACCGCGTTCGACGAGGACGAGGAGACGCGCAAGATGTTGCGCGCCAAGCTGAACGGCCGCAACCACGTGATGGACGCACTAACCTCGCTGACGCCTCAGGTCCAGCCTGTCTACCGGGCCCTGGCCGCGCCCGGCGTCTACCGCGAACTCGTGGTGGAGACGGGCTGGACCGGGGATCGGTTCGAAGAGTGGCTCACCAAGGTCCTAGAAGGTGTGCTCCAGTCCGGGGAATGAGCACATCTCGGCCCATCGGCCGCTGTGCCGGGACACGTTGTCCGATCGCACGCAATCACCGACTCACGGTCACAGCATGAGTACGCCACAGCCCAGCGTCGCGTCAACGAATACCATCATCGAAAGGATCCTGGCGGCTCTCTGGCAGATGCCGGCACTCGCCGTTGTATGACTGCGACCCTTCGCCAGCAGCCCTGGCCCGACGGCCGACAGACGCAGCGTAGGAAACTTCCCGAAGAATCTCAGCGAAGCGTGTCCGATCCAGGGAACGCCGTTCGTAGCAGGGGTGACAGGCGGCCCGAGGGGGCGGCCACACGACCACAGGAGATGATCCCGATGGCGCAGTACCTGATGTCCGTGCTCACCGAAACGGCCGGCCTCGCCACTGCGGAGGAGATGGCTGCGATCGACGCCTTCAACGAGCAGCTCCAGGCCGACGGCCACTGGGTGTTCGCCGGCGGCCTCGCGTCGCCCAGCACGGCCACCGTAGTCGACGGACGGGACGGCGAGCCGGTGTTCACCGACGGCCCCTACCTGGAGTCCAAGGAGCACATCATCGGCTTCTGGATCATCGATGCCCCCGATCTCGACGTAGCGCTGCGGCTTGCGGCCCTGGGATCGAAGAGCTGTAACCGGAGGGTCGAACTCCGGCCGTTCCTGGGCGAATGACCGGCGTCGGTGAGGTGATCACCCGGGTCCACCGCGAAGAGTGGGCCCGGGTGGTCGCGACCCTAACCAGGCGCCTCGGCGACCTTGACATCGCCGAGGAGATGACCGCCGAAGCGTTCGCGACCGCCGTCGAGCGCTGGCCGATCGACGGCGTACCACCGAATCCCGGCGCATGGCTCACCACCACCGCCCTGCGTAAGGCCATCGACCGGCTCCGGCGCGAGGTCAGACGCGAGGAGAAGCACAGGGAGGCGCTGATGCTGTTCGACACCCCCGAGCCGATCGGCGCCATCGACGACGACCGGCTCCGTCTCGTGTTCACCTGCTGCCATCCCGCTCTGGCCATCCAGGCGCGGATTGCGCTGACCCTGCGGATGGTCGGCGGGCTCACCGTGCCCGAGATCGCCCGTGCGTTCTTAGTCGAGGAGACCGCCGTAGGCCGGCGGATCACCCGCGCGAAGGCGAAGATCAAGGCGGCGAAGATCCCCTATCGCGTACCCTTCCGTGAGGACCTCCCGGCCCGGGTCACCGGCGTACTCGCCGTCCTCTACCTGATCTTCAACGAGGGTTACCTGGCCTCGAACCCCGAGAAGGACGCTGTCCGCGGCGACCTGACCGCGGAGGCGATCCGGTTGACGCGGCTGGTCCATGCCCTGATACCGGCGGACGGCGAGGTCGTCGGCCTCCTGGCGCTGATGCTCCTGACGGAGGCCCGCCGGGCCGCTCGGGTGTCGGCCAGCGGTGAGCTGGTCAGCCTCGGCGAGCAGGACCGCGGCGCCTGGGACCGCGAGCTGATCGCCGAGGGCCACGCTCTGGTCCGCGGGCGCCTCGCGACCGGTCAGGCGCCGGGCCGATACCAGATCCTCGCCGCGATCAACGCCGTCCACACCGATGCCCACGACATCCGCGACACCGACTGGTCGCAGGTCGTCGCGCTCTACGACCAACTTGTACGCCTTGACCCATCGCCGATCGTGCGACTCAACCGGGCGATCGCAGTCGCGGAGCTCGACGGCCCGCAGGTCGCACTGGCAGAGGTGGACGGTCTACCGCTGGAGGGCTACCACGCCTTCCACGCCACCCGCGCCGATCTGCTGCGCCGGCTGGGCCGCAGTGAGGAGTCGCGGGCGGCGTACGACCGGGCCATGGGGCTGGCCGGCAACAGCGCCGAGACGGCGTACCTCATCCGTCGCCGCGACCAGCTGCCCGGCCTGTGAACCGCACCACCCCCGGTCAGGGGCCGAGGGCCGCGGCATGCAGGCGGACCTCCGCGCCTAATGGTCGGCATAGCCTGCGAGTCGAGTGAGCCGTAGGCTTCGCCGGAACTCTGGCACCATCGGCGAGCCGTTCCCGGTGAGGACCATCGGCTGCGTTCCCGCCCCGAGGAGCGGTAACCGCCCAGTCGGGCCGGCAAGCGGCCAGACCGGACG
>Ga0114129_10000063_pt1 | contig 96268 bp, 84 predicted proteins | sample RhiMetdeltSRZDD1_FD_80071 | JGI IMG/M metagenome (GOLD analysis project Ga0114129, IMG submission 80071) | Populus rhizosphere microbial communities from Tennessee, USA - Rhizosphere MetaG P. deltoides SRZDD1 (version 2) (version 2) | ecosystem: Host-associated > Plants > Roots > Rhizosphere >... | reverse complement strand
CCGTTTACGATTCGAGGCCCTTAGCAAGCCCGAATTGATCGGACCTGACGACAAACTCGAAATTTGGGTCGAGACGGATCCGGAAGCCCGGACCTTAACGATCAGCGACAACGGCATCGGGATGAACCGTGACGAGGTGATCGCGAATATCGGGACAATCGCGAAGTCCGGGACTCGCGAATTGCTTCAGACTTTGCGCGAGCGGCAATCTCCAGATACCGTGGCCACACTAATCGGCCAATTTGGTGTCGGATTCTATTCTGCCTTCATGGTGGCGGATCGTGTCAGCCTGCTGACTCGCCGCGCCGGCGAAGATTCGGCCACAAAGTGGGAGTCTTCGGGTGACGGAACGTTCACGGTTACAGACGCCAGTAAATTCACACGTGGAACTTCCATAACTCTGCACTTAAAGAAATTCGAAGAAGATGACGAAATCGATAATTTCACCGACAAATGGGTCATCGAACGCATCGTGAAACGCTATTCGGATTTCGTCGCGTATCCCGTTATTTACAAGGACAAGGAAGGGAAGGAAGCCGGCAAGAATTTGAATTCGATGAAGCCGATATGGACGAGACCCCGTTCTGAGGTGACAGACGAAGAATACAAGGAGTTTTACAAACATATCTCTCATGACTGGAACGAGCCGCTCATCACTTGGTCCTTCCGTGCCGAAGGGCGATCGGAATATCAGGCGCTGTTGTTCGTCCCTTCTCAGGCGCCGTTCGACCTGTTCTATGCCAGCGGCAAATTCGGGCTTCATTTGTATGTCCGTCGTGTTCTCATCATGGAACATTGCGAAGAATTGCTTCCCGCATACCTGCGATTCGTCCGCGGCGTTGTGGATTCAGCGGATCTCCCTCTAAACGTGTCAAGACAGCGTCTGCAGGAAGACCGGCACATCACGCAAATTCGCAAATGGCTGACGAAGAAAGTGCTCGATTCACTAGAAGAGCTCCAGAAGAACGATAGCGACAAATACATCGTTCTATGGAAGCAATTTGGCCGAGTGTTGAAGGAGGGCCCGGGTTTTGATTTTGACAATAAAGATAAGTTGCTCGCGCTTTGCCTGTTCGAGTCATCCGCCGATCCAGAGAAGCTCACCACACTGAAGGATTACGTCGCGAGGATGAAATCCGACCAAAGCTCGATCTACTACCTGACTGGTCCGTCGCGGAGGGCAGTTGAAAATTCGCCGCATCTAGAAGCCTTCAAAGACAAAGGATACGAAGTCTTATACATGGTCGATCCGGTGGATGAGATGCTTGTTCAATGGCTCCCGGAATTCGATGGTAAGAAAGTCAAATCGATTGCGAAAGGCGAGGCAGACCTCGGCGAGCAGAAGGATCTCAAAGACAGGGAACGCGAATTTTCAAAGCTCACTGAGGCGTTGCAGAAGAAACTCGAGGATCGCGTTAAAGAAGTAAGACTATCCACACGGTTAAAGTCCTCTCCTGCATGTCTTGTCGTCGCCGAGCATGACGTCAGTCCCAATCTGGAAAAGCTACTAAACCAAGTGAAGGGTGAGACTTCTAAACAGAAACGCATTATGGAACTGAATCCTGACCATGAAATCATCACCAAGATTCAAGATCGTGCCGATGACCCCATGCTCGACGATTTTGCAGAAGTGCTATACGGCTACGCGTTACTCGCCGAAGGGTCAGAACTGCAAGATCCGATGAAGTTCAATCAGGCTGTTATTAGAGTGCTCGCGAAAACCGTCTAGATCCACGCCTGTCCGCGTTCCCGCGCGAAGAATATTCTTTGTCCGCCCATGTCACGTTGTTAGTCTCGCCCCCGGAAAACAGGGAAGATTCACGGAAGAGTCCCCAAACAACACCTAAATCTCACGGATGAGACCCGGGAAAGATATGGAACGATTTAAGGAAGTCATGACGTTGCGTGAGGCGTCCCAATATCTCGGGATCTCCCAGGATACGCTCTACAAATATCTCGGTGAAAAGAGCATTCCGGCGTTCAAGTTAGGCAACCGCTGGCGCTTCAATAAAGGAGTGTTGGATCGTTGGATGGAGACAAAGAGTGAGCGCGCAGAACCTCCCCGCAGGACAAGACGTCTCGTGAAGTCCACGGCGCGAGGCTAAGTTGAGGACATCGAATAAGTATGGCGCTATTAAAGAAAAGTAAGCCACTCGTTGGGTTGGACATCGGGTCCAGTGGCATAAAAGCAGTCGAATTGACGAAAACCAAGAAAGGCTATCAGGTTACCGGTGTCGGACACGAGGTCCTTGGTCCGGATGCTGTTGTCGATGGCGCAATCATGGACGCCCCGGCGGTTGCCGAGTCGATCAAGAAGATGTTCGCGTCTGGAAAATTCAAGCCAAAAGGCGTCGCCACTGGTGTTTCAGGGCACTCTGTTATCGTCAAGCGCGTCGTGGTTCCGGCCGCGACACCCAATGAAGTGCAGGCGGCGATTCACTTTGATGCCGAGCAATACATTCCATTCGATATCGGCGAGGTGAACCTCGACTATCAGGTCGTCGGACCTGGTGCGAGCACATCCGACGAACCCGGAATTGAAGTTGTGTTGGTCGCAGCTAAGAAAGACAAAATTCAGAATCACACGAACGTGATTAGCTTGGCCGGGCGAAATCCGCAGGTCGTCGACATCGACGCATTCGCGCTGCAGAATACTTTTGAAGCCAACTATAACGTCAATCCTTCCTCAACCGTGGCTCTGTTGAATATCGGCGCGTCACTGATGAATATCAACATCACGAAGAACGGGATGCCCTTGTTTATCCGCGATGTCTCCGTAGGTGGAAACCAGTACACTGACATTCTTCAAAAGGAACTTCAGCTGACCTTTCAAGAAGCCGAAGACCTGAAGCTCGGAAAGGCAGGCGGATCCGAAGCTGAGATGGTCCATCAGCTTTTGGAATCGATCACAGACATGTTGATCATGGAAGTCCAAAAGACGTTCGACTTCTTCAAGGAAACCTATCCTGCTGAACGAATCAGCCAAATCCTGATCAGCGGTGGCACTTCTCATATGCCCGGACTCGCCGACAAGTTTCAAGAAACGTTCTCTTGTCCTACTGAAATCCTCGATCCTTTCAAGTCGATTACGGTGGGCATGGGTGTAGACCTGTACAAAATATCATCCCTTGGGCCAGCGCTTGCTGTGGCCGTGGGATTGGCTCTGAGGGGGGTTGATCGATGATCAAGGTCAATCTGGCAGCAGTAGAGAAGAAACCGTCGAAAGCATCCGCGAAGGTAGCGCCGCGTAACTTTACGCCACTTCTTTTGATTGTGACTGCGTTCGGTTTTGCGGCCGCCGGATTTTGGTGGTATTCCCAGCTGGCCGGTCAATCAGCAGCACTCGACGAGCAGATAAAACAGGCAGAAGCGCAGAAGGCCGCGCTCGAGGCGGTGATCAAGCAAGATCAGATTTACGAAGCTCGCAAGAAGGCTTTAGAGCATCGTGTAAAGGTTGTGGAATCGTTACAGAAGAACCAGGTCAGTCCTGTGTTCGTTTTGGATCAGCTTGCCGAAGCTATCGATAAGACCCAGTTCGTATGGCTTTCCAGCTTAGATCAAAAGGACGCAATTCTAAACATGAGCGGCACCGGCACGTCACTAAACGCGATTGCCGATTTTTACTCCAACCTTAGCGCGACGGGCTACTTCAGAAACATCGATTTGGGACCATCGCAGGAGACCGCGGGCAACTACACATTCTCCCTCAAATGTGAGTTCTCAATGCCGCGAACCGCGGCAACAGCTGGTCAGCCGGCCACGGTGGGAGGCAATTAATGGCACTCGACTTCAAAGATTTAGCGAAGCTCAAGTGGTATTACCAATTCTTGTTGGTTGCTCTCGTCTGCGGCGGGTTGCTGGCTGGATTCTGGTACGAGTACCTGTCACCGATGCAGACGGATATTGAAGCGAAGACGAATCGGCTCGACGAACTTCAAAGAATTATCGTAAAGAGCATCGCTCAGCAGAAACACCTCGCTGAGGTCAAGAAGGAAACAATGGAATTGCAGGTGAGGCTGGAGAAATTGAAAGCGGCTCTACCCCTAGAGAAAGAGACGGATGAGATTTTCCGCGCCGTTCAGCGGCTGGCGACCTTGTCCGGCTTGAAAGTTCAACGCGTCGCGCCCAAGGCAATCGTCGATCATGATGTGTATTCGGAATACCCCATCGATCTGGAGATCATCGGCACATATCACAACGTTGGAGCCTTTTTGGACAGGATCCGCCAGTTGCCACGAATCGTTAATATCGGCGGATTGAGATTTCAGAGCAGAGTGTCGGAAGGAGAACTGGCTTTCAGCTCGAGTATTGCCGCAGGGTACACGGCAACGACATTTGTCTACAAGGACGAGCCGATCGAATCAATGGCGCCTCCTGCTAAAGCTGTCAACTGATGTGGTGAGAATGACTATGCATCGCGCTTTTACTCTTATTGCTATGTTTGTTCTGACGTTGGGATTGCCCTTTGTTTCGCGGGCCCAGAATCCAGCCGCTGCGGCGCCGGCCGAAGAATTACCTCCTCTTTTGTCCGTGCCGAAGGGCTATCACTACGACGCGCACGGCCGCCGGGATCCATTTGTTAATCCGGTCCCGAAGACGAAAGGGGGCGCAGGCGGTGTTCCGGTTAAGCGGCCTCCCGGTCTTAAAGGTGTACTCGTGGCGGAGGCCTTGATTGCGGGGGTTGTCACCTCCAAAGAGCCGACGATGAATGTGGTCATCATATCTGGCCCAGGCATCAAGACGCCTTATTTTGCTCGAGTCGGCGATGCGCTGTACGACGCCACTGTAAAAAGCATCAAATTAGATACGGTAACTTTTGCTCTCAATACTCCCGGCGGCGGTGATCCAAAAGGGCCGCGGGAGATCGTGCGAAAGGTGCGACCTACTCCAGGAGAAGACCAATGAAAGTTGATTCCAGGAAGTTCCTTTCGGTCGGAGTTCTGCTATTGATCTCCACTCTGGCCGTAAACGGAGCAAACTCGAGAGATGCAGTAATCGTGAAGGATGTTTCCGTGAAGGACAACGGAGACTTTCTCGAGGTTAAGATCACTGCCACCGATGATCCCAAATTTACTTACTTTGAGCTGAGGGAACCTCATCGACTGGTTGTCGACTTTCACGGGATCCAAAACGCGATCAGGTTCAAAGAAAAGCTAGTTGACGCGGCTGGCGTGGGGCGTGTGCGCACGTCTTTTTTCAGCGACAAGAACCGATTCGCAACACGAGTTGTGTTTGATCTTACGAGAGACGTTCCTTATCGAGTCATCGACGATGGCGGCGGGATCGTGCGCGTACTTTTTGGTGAAACGGTGCGTGCACCTCAGAATCAAACCGCAGGCCCGGCTGTTGTTCCTGAGCTGAACGAGAATCCAGCGCGGTCTGTTTCTCCGGCACTTAAGCTGGCGTCGATCCTTCCACAAACGACAGCTCCTGCGCCGGAGACAACAGAACTTGCTCCGAATACGACGGTTCCCGTCACCATTAACGCAGTAAACGAAACACCGTCTGCTCCTGCTTCTGCACCATTGACGGCTGCTGCGAGTTCTGCGGGCCCTGCGAATACACGCCAGCAGACACAAATCACAATCGTGCCTCCGAGTCCGCCGCAGGTGCCCGCGACGGCTCCGACGCCTACGCCGCAATACACGGGTGAGATCATTTCGTTGGATCTCAAGGACTACGATGTCAAAGATTTCTTTAGGTTGATTTCGGAGATCAGCGGCTTGAACGTTGTGCTCGATCCTAACGTAAACGGAACCGTGACTCTAAAGTTGACGGATGTACCCTGGGATCAGGCACTCGATGTTGTATTGAAGAATTACCAGCTTGGTGGACAGCTCCAGGGCAACGTCCTTCGGATTGCAACGAATGGAACATTGCAGTCTGAACAAACAGCTCTGAAAGCTCTTCGAGATGCGCAAGATCTCGCGGTTCCTTTGACGACACGGACCTTCACACTGAACTACACGAAAGCGGACGCCGTGAGCGCAATCCTGAGAGGGCTACTATCGCCTCGCGGAACAATTATTCAGGATGCGCGGCGAAACGCCCTTATCATTTCCGATATTCCGTCACAGTTCACTAATCTGGAAAATATGGTGAAGTTCGTCGACACGCCTGCCAAGCAGGTAGAGATCGAGGCACGCTTGCTTCAGGCGAACAAATCGTTTTCGCGGGACATCGGTAATCAGCTCGGTCTGCTTATTGGGGCCAATAGTGGAAATGTTCTAACTGGTCTTCCAAACAACGTGAGTCCGTTCTCTCGCACGCCTCCCCCACGAGCGACGACTGGATCGGGTTTGCCCCTGGTTGCGAATTTCCCGGCGGCTGCGACGGCGGGTCTCTCCTTCCTAATTCAGCCAGGCGGCGACATCTTATTAGATGAAATTATCGGTGCGGCTGAAGCCCGCGGTACAGCCAAGCTGATCTCGCGACCGAGAGTGACGACACAGAATAACGTAGCCGCTACCATTCAGCAGGGTACCCAGATTCCTGTTCAGACGAACGTCAATAATACGATCACCGTCACTTTCCAAAGCTTTGCCCTGCAGCTGACGGTTACTCCGCAGATAACTGAGGCCGGAACAATTCTTCTTCAGGTTAATATTACAAATAGTCAGCCTGATTTCGCGCGGGCGGTCAATGGTATCCCGTCGGTTGCTAATCAAGCGGCGACAACGCAGGTCTTGATACCAGACGGAGGCACCGCAGTTATCGGCGGCATTTTGGTTGATACGGACTCGGTGAACGTTCGCCAGGTGCCTGGATTGGGCAATTTGCCCGTGATGGGATATCTCTTCAAAGAAACAAACACTGTGAAGAGCACGGCAGAACTCATTTTCTTCATTACGCCACGGATCAAACCACTTGACGCGATCAGCGTGCTTGCGCCTGGCGAGGAGAACACGATAACTCGGTAGATGGCTCGGGATCTGAATCCTGGAAAGTTTCGCGAGGTGTTGGGGCAGCTCAGTAAGCGTGTCAGAGACGTCCAGGCAATCCTCGTGGTTGGTCCGAACGGTGTTGTAGATCACATACTCGAGGATCCCGCCCTGAATATCGAAACGATCGCCGGAGAGTATGAAACTCTGTTGCGGATAGCTGCACGTGCTTCAGAGGATTCTGGAGCCGGAACCCTAGTTGAAAATGTTGTTGTTTCCGAGAAATCGATAATGGTCGCGCGGACAATTTTTGGCGACCATTGCATCATTCTGATTTCCCGTTCCCGGGATCAAATCGGCCGCACCAGGTACGAGCTGAAACGCGCGGCTTCGGAGTTAGAAAGAGAATCCAAGTCTGGCTAGTGATTCCGTCCTCCGGTCCGCAGTTATCCTAAATAGGACCTACTAGTCGGACTTGGATTTTCTTTGTTCTGTTATACTCCTCAGGTTGTATTTATGAACCTGAAGGAACTGAAGGAAATCATAGACATAGTCACTTCGAAGGACTCCATCGAAGAATTGGAGCTCGAGAAATCCGGGGTTCGTCTGCGGATAAAGCGAGCATCCAACCACACTGGTACGGTTTCTCTCTCGTCTGCAGCGCCTATAGCGGGCGAAACGCATGCCGTTTCTGCACCGCCTGCGTCGCGCGTTTTAGGGGAAGTGGAGGAGGAGCTCTTTTACATTACGTCGCCGATCGTTGGGACTTTCTATAAGGCACCCTCGCCGAACTCCGATGCATTTGTTTCTATTGGCGATTTCATCGAAAAAGGAATGGTAGTCTGCATCATCGAAGCGATGAAGCTCATGAACGAAATAGAGTCGGATGTCGGCGGCGAGATTGTGAGTGTGCTCGTCGAGAACGGTCAGCCGGTAGAATACGGAGAAAGACTCTTCGCCATTCGGCAGCGCTAAAAGCATAGATCGAGTGGGTTCAACGCTAGAATAAAACGATGTTCAGAAAAATACTGGTTGCGAATCGCGGAGAGATCGCACTCCGAGTAATTCTGTCCTGCAAAGAGCTCGGTATAAAGACCGTTGCTGTTTTTTCGGAGGCGGATCGGCACGCTCTTCACGTGCGATTTGCGGACGAAGCAATATGTATCGGCCCCGCCAAGAGTACAGACAGTTATCTCAATATTCCAAGCGTGATCAGTGCTGCCGAATTGTCTAACGCGGACGCGATTCATCCAGGATACGGATTTCTTTCCGAGAGCGCTTATTTCGCTGAAGTCTGCGAAGCCAGCCGCATCAAATTTATCGGACCGTCGTCCGATGCAATTCGATTGATGGGGGATAAGGCAAGAGCTCGTAGCGAGATGAACAGGCTTGGATTGCCTGTTCTTCCAGGCAGCGAAGATCCGGTCCACTCGGAAAAGGAAGCTATCGCGATAGCGGAGTCGATCGGCTATCCCGTCATAATCAAAGCCGTTGCCGGTGGCGGCGGACGAGGCATGCGTGTTGTACATAGCCGAGGTGAACTTTACGGAGCTCTCAAGACTGCACAGGTAGAAGCCTCCAACGCGTTTGGCGTGCCTGACTGCTATATCGAAAAGTACGTCGATAAAGCTCGGCATATTGAATTTCAAGTGATGGCTGATGAGCACGGTAATGCCATTCATCTCGGCGAGCGAGAATGTTCCATTCAACGCCGTCATCAGAAACTCATCGAAGAATCGCCTTCCGTCATTATGACTCCCGAACTGCGGAAAGAAATCGGAACGCGCGTTGTGCAGGCGATTGGTGAAGTAGGCTATTCGAACGTCGGAACATTGGAGTTTTTAGTCGACGCGAGGAATAAGTTTTACTTCATGGAAATGAATACTCGCGTCCAGGTTGAACATCCTGTAACGGAGCTTGTTACAGGTATCGACATCATTCGCGATCAAATCCTGATAGCGTCGGGGGATCGTCTTCCGCACTTACAATCGGATATTCAATTCAGAGGGCACGCTCTGGAATGCCGGATAAATGCAGAAGATCCGGTCACACACAAGCCCTGTCCAGGCAAAATCAAGACATGGCATGCCCCAGGCGGGCCTGGCGTTCGGATTGATACGGCCGCGTACGCTGAGTACGTTATTCCTCCCTACTACGATTCCTTGATTGCGAAGCTTATAGTCCACGGGGCTACTCGGGACGAAGCCATCAATCGAATGGATCGTGCTCTCGATATGTTTGTGATCGAAGGCGTGAAATCTACCATCCCCTTGCATCGACAGATCCTTCGGCGTCCGGAATTTCGCAGCGGCGATATCAGTACGAAGTTTCTTGAGCAAATGCAAGATCGCCGCGCCCGTGCCGTCGAAATAGCATGAAACAGCTCCCGCGTCTATACGCTATAGCAGACGCGTCGTTCGGTGATCCCGTCAAACTGGCCGAAGCGTTGTTTGAGGGAGGGGCTCGTCTCGTTCAAGTGCGAAATAAGAATGCGTCGGCTCGCGACGCCCTCAAACAGGTCGAACGCATTCTGGCTCTCGCGCCTACAGACGCGCTTGTTCTTGTGAATGACCGAGTGGACATCGCCCTCATCTCCGGAGCCGCCGGTGTACACCTCGGACAAACGGACGTTCCGCCAAAAGCCGCTCGCGAGATTCTGGGCCCAAACCGCATCATCGGAATTTCGACGCATAATCTGCAACAGGCAATGGACGCAGATGGTCAGCCGGTCGATTATGTCGCCCTAGGACCGATCTTTGCGACGACTACAAAAAGCAATCCTGATCCTGTTGTTGGTGTCGAACTGCTTCGAGCGGCGTCTCAGATCTTACATAGGCCGCTCGTGGCGATTGGTGGGATTACGATGCGGAATATCGGAGATGTTCTCGATGCGGGCGCCGGCAGCTTAGCTGTGATCCGTGATTTACTGGACACCGAAAATGTCGCGGCCCGTACGCGGCAGTGGCTCGAAATACTGAAGACACGAACGCTGTGAAGCTTGAGTTGTACATCATCCCCTTGCGAAACGGGCGGCACGCACTCTTCAGCACGCCCGAATCGATGGCGGCGGTAGAAGTTGAGTCCACGGACCGTGTCCGACAGTTTTTTGAGTGGTTTGCGAAAAGACGAAATCGCCTGGCAGCGTGGATCGGCCGGGGTATTCGCTCAATTCACGATTATTACAGGATACTGGAAGATAAGATTGATCCGGTTGAGCGCGTTCTCAAGGCGATGGCCGCAACCGAGCAGTTCGTGGTGTATGGACCGGCGGGTACCGATCTTCGACATGTACTGTACCGGCAACGATGGAAACACATTTTCTGGTTTTCGATCGACTTTGTCCTAACTGGAATTGTGATCTTGTTTACTCCGGTTCTTGCACCAATCCCGGGGCCGAATATCTTCTTCTACTATCCTTTCTTACGACTTCTAAGTCATTACCGAGCAATTCTGGGCGCCACGTCTGGCTTGCGTTCTAAGGATGTCGAGTTTAAAGACTTGCCTGAATTGCGCTGTCTCGAAGACAATCTTTCAGGTTTGTCCACATTCTTGGAGAGGATGGAGTAGCGCGTTGTTAAATCTTAAAGGCATCATCCCGCCAATGGTAACGCCGTTCGATAATACGGGCGCCATTCGTTATGACGCTTTCGAGCGGAACATCGAAAAATACTTGGCCGTGGGAGTAGAAGGTTTTCTCGTTGCAGGCTCCAATGGAGAATCCGTCTACCTTGAACATTCGGAGAAATTGAAGCTAATTGAGTCTGCACGAAAGAAAATTCCCGCCAGCCGTACCCTACTGGCCGGAACTGGCGTTGAATCAACGCAAGCAACAATCGTCTTAACAAAGGAAGCAGCCGATCGAGGAGTGGACGCTGTCCTCGTGAAGAATCCGTTCTACTTCAAAAATCAGATGACGTTCGACGTCTACATGTCGTACTACACTGCAGTCGCGGACGCCTCGCCTGTTCCCGTCATTATCTACAACGTACCGATCTTCACGGGTATTTCCATTCAGTCCGAGCTGGTCATCGAACTGGCGAAGCATCCGAACATCCGTGGTCTCAAGGATAGTTCGGGCAATCCAAAGTCGATCTCCGAGGTGGTGTGGAACACCAATGCCGCTAAGTTTCCGGTCATGGCGGGTGCGGCTCCCACACTGCTGCCGGCGATGGTGGCCGGCGCTTGCGGCGGTATTATTGCACTTGCTTGCGCCGCGCCCGCAGCCGCACTAGCGCTGTTTCGTGCTTTCGATGCCGGCGATTTGAAAAAAGCCGGCAACCTGCAGCGGATCGTTGCACCGGCGGCAGGAGCCGTAACTGAGAAATACGGAATAGCCGGCCTTAAACATGCAATGGAGCTTGAACGATTTGAGGCGGGGCATCCACGGCGGCCGCTGCTTCCATTGAAGTCTGAGCAGCAGGCAGATCTGGCCCAGATCTTCCGAAGGATGAATAGCGAGCTCGCTGAAGTTTCATGATGCGTATTCCCTTTGGAAGCTTGCCATCGATGTCGGCTCTCTTCCTTGACTACGTAACGGCATGGGAGCGTGTCCGCACGTTCTACCCGCAGCATTATTCAGTCGAATCTATTGTCGCATTTGCCCGGCAGCGTCAAGCGCTCAGCGTTCGTCATCGCGAACAATTGTGCGCCGCTCTCTCCGGGGATGCGACCTCCATAAAGAAATTGGCATCTGGGGCAGTGGCCGTCATTACTGGTCAACAGCCGGGGCTTTTCACCGGACCAAACTACACAATTCTGAAAGCAACGACCGCAGTGAAACTCGCGAGCGCCCTTGAAGCCAATGGCGTTGAAGCCGTCCCGGTGTTCTGGGTGGCAGCGGAAGACCACGATTATCAAGAGATCGAATCCGTGTCGATTTTGGATAGAGATTCGACATTGATGCATCTGCGCGTAGACCTTTCGAATCCGGATTCCTCTCCAGTTGGCTGGTTGAACTTAGGCGCAGATGTCGCGAATACCGTTTCAAAATGCATATCAAGCCTTCCAGAATCGGAATTTCAGCCTCAAATCCGGCAAATTCTCGAGACGTCTTACCGGCCGGGAGTTTCGCCCGCCGATGCCTTTGCCTTGATGCTCGAGAAAGTCTTTGAGGGAACCGGGCTACTCATTGCAAATCCTCTACACCCGGAGCTGCGCAAATTAGCGCAACCCACGCTCGTGCAAGCCGTGCGCGATAATTCCAAGATTCGATCCGCGGTTCTTGCTCGAGGCCGAGCCTTGTCTGAAGCGGGATACCACGAGCAGGTAAAGGTCGATGATGGGTTCACGGGACTTTTTGCGTATCGTGGCAAGTCGCGCCGGCCATTGCGTCCCGAGGACATTGATGAGGACCTCTCGCTTAGTGCAAACGTTCTGCTTCGCCCCGCTCTGCAAGATGCAATCTTTCCCACAGCAGCGTATGTAGGTGGTCCTGCGGAAATTGCTTACTTCGCCCAGGCAGCCGCAGTCTACGAAGCATTAAACCGCTCGATGCCGCCGATTTTTCCGCGCATTAGCGCGACCATTATCGAACCTCGCATTGCGCGAGTCCTCCGAAAGTACGAACTCCAGTTTCAAGACGTATTGCGCGGCCGCGACTGGGTGAGGAGAAAAGCTGTTGCGACTGTGCAGGGAGTGGAACTGTTCGATACTGTGCGGGGTCGACTAGCTACAGAACTGGAGTCCTTGAGGCCGACATTGAACGCGGTTGATCCGACCTTACTAGGTGCCCTCGATACTTCACGGCAGAAGGTAATGCACCAAGTTGACAACCTCCGCACTAAATTCGTGAACGCAGAGGCCCGCCGCAATGAAACCCTCGAGCGGCACTTGGATGCCATCCACCAATCTCTATTCCCGGAAAGAAAGCTTCAAGAAAGAGTGATTAATGTCACTTCTTTCATCGTGCGTTATGGTTTGACGTTCGTCGCAGGGTTGAACCGGGTACTTAGCCTGGATTCCAGAGAGCACCAGGTGGTTGAAATATGAAAATCGGGATTACGTGTTATCCGACCTACGGCGGCAGTGGTGTGGTCGCGACGGAATTGGGTAAGGAACTCGCGAACCGCGGTCACGACGTGCATTTCATTAGTTACGCGCTGCCCATCCGGTTGACGATGGGCGACCGTGTGCACTTTCATGAAGTGGAGGTATTAACCTACCCTCTTTTTGAGTATCCGCCTTACGACCTCGTGCTCGCGACGAAGATGGCAGAGGTGATGACTCGATTCGATCTCGACATCCTTCACGTTCATTATGCAATTCCGCATTCGATTAGCGCATATCTCGCAAAAATGATGTTATCGGACCGGGTCGTGCCATTCGTTACCACCCTGCACGGAACGGACATTACTTTAGTCGGCAACGACCGTTCCTATCTACCGATAACCCGATTCGGCATTGAAAAAAGCGATGCCGTTACCGCCGTGTCGGAATACCTCCGACAACGCACGGTCCAAGAATTTCAAATCGAGCGACACGTGGAGGTCGTTCCGAATTTCGTCGATTGCGATGTTTACGGGCGCGCCACCGACCGGACGCTACGAAAGAAGTTCGCTTCGGATGAAGAAGGCATTTTGATCCATATCTCCAATTTTCGTCCTGTCAAGAGAGTGGAGGACGTACTGGGGATATTTGCTCGTGTAAGAAAACAGCTTAAGGCGCGGCTGTTGATGGTCGGGGATGGCCCCGAGCGGCCAAAAGCAGAGTGGCTTGCCCGAACACACGGAGTGTCGAATGGCGTGATCTTCGTTGGAAAGCAGTCGGATATGAGCGACCTTTTGGCGATCTCGGACGTGCTGCTGCTACCCAGCGAGTTAGAATCTTTTGGTCTCGTCGCGCTTGAGGCGATGGCATGTGAGGTCCCTGTCATTGCCACTAACGTGGGTGGCATTCCTGAGGTCGTTCGGGATGGCATCGACGGTTTTCTGCACGCTGTCGGTGACATCGATGCGATGGCACAACGCTGCCTATCCATTCTCGCTGACGCCGATTTGCGCCGAAATTTGGGCAGGGCGGCACGGGATCGTGCAACTCGCGAGTTTTGTGCAAGCAAGATTGTTTTACGATATGAAGATCTTTACCTCCGGACGATTGAACAGACTCGTTCCTCCCGCTGAAGCATTTCCCCGCGACCGCCGATAACATATTAGAAGAACAGCAATTCCACCAAAAACTGCTTATCGCCGTCCACGCCCGAGGGGGGAGCTTCTAGATTGGTAGATGACTTGCAAGATTCTCGGTGGAGGCTGACTCACTGGCTGCCCTGACAAGCCTGGGAAAGACCGGGCAAGAGGTGCAAAGCGATGGTCAAACCGTTCGTTTCTGAAGAGGTACTACTTGATCCTGAAATGCGAAGCTCCGAAGTACTCGACTTCGAACGTCGGCTTCTTGGAAAGATCGTCGGACAGGATCGCGCAGTTCGCAGGATAGTCAACATGTACCAGATCTACCTGGCCGGCATGAATATGCCTGGTCGGCCGATCGGTAATCTGCTCTTTCTTGGACCCACGGGTTCCGGAAAAACGAGAGTGGTTGAGGCGTCTGCCGAAATTCTATTCGGAAGTCCGCGAGCTTTTATCAAAATCGATTGCGCCGAATTTCAACACAGCCATGAAATAGCGAAGCTCATCGGTTCGCCTCCGGGCTACCTGGGGCATCGCGAGACTCCACCGCTGTTGACCCAGGAAGCAATTGATCAATATCAAACGGACCGAGCCAAACTCAGTTTCCTTCTTTTTGACGAAATCGAGAAGGCGAACGATGCTCTATGGCAACTGCTGCTCGGAATCCTCGATAAGGCGACCTTGACACTTGGCGACAACCGCAAAGTGGATTTGTCACGCTGCGTCATATTCATGACATCAAATCTCGGTGCTGCCGAGATGAGTGAAATGCTCAGCGGTGGAATCGGATTCATATCCGGCGTTCGTCAAGACGAGACAAGTTTGGCCGAGATTGACAGGAAGATCTACCACACGGCACTCGATGTGGCTAAGCGGAAGTTTTCTCCCGAATTCATGAACCGCATCGATAAAGTTGTGGTCTTCCGTACCCTGAACCAACAACATCTGCGACAGGTCCTCGATATCGAATTGAACGAAGTGCAGAACAGAATTATGGCTTCCCAGTCGGACAAGCAGTTCATCTTTAGATGTACGTCTGAGGCCAAGGAATTCTTACTGCGCGAAGGAACGGATATTAAGTATGGTGCGCGGCATCTCAAGCGCGCTATTGAACGTCATCTCGTTTATCCGATTTCGAACTTGATTGCTACCGGACAAATTGGATTGGGTGATGTAATAAAAATTGACTTGAGCACATCCGGCGGTAGATTGACCTTCTCGAAGGAGCGAGCTATCTCGAGCTTCTCTGTGCCGGATTCCACGACCGTGTCGGAAGTGCCATCACGCAGGGCTTCCGGGGCTGGCGTGAAGCTGCCTGTAGGTGAAACCGAAGCAGCCACAGCCGAGAGACGCTGAACCCGATCGGACTCAATACTTAGAGACTTCTGAAACCAACCGCGGATTTTTACCTCAGGCACCACCGGCACTCTCCGGTGCTGCCTGAGGTCATGCTCAGTCGCTTGCAGTCCTGCCAAGAACCCCTTACTCTCTAGAGCACAAGTGATATCTGCTTAGCCGTTCGACCTCCACTTGCGGTTCTTTGGATTGAACGTTTAAAAGCTTTGGAGCCAGATGACGTATGTTTTCTCGTTCTTCCTTGTTTGTACTCGCCATCGGGTTCGGCAGTCTGATTGTCTTGATCGCCGTCCTGGGGTTTGGAGCTATTCAAAGAGCTGATACGATCTATCGTGACATGCAGTCGGCCCAGGATTCGTATTCGCAAACCGAAACATTCCGAAGGGGCATCGCTTCCGACATGTACCTTGCCGACATTCTTGTGCGCGATTACCTCCTGGATCCTTCCCCTCAAAGTGCACCTCATCATCGCCAAGAGTTACTAACAATCCGCGACTCGTTGCAGGAACGTCTCGACGAACTCTCAAAATACATGCCCGAGAACGATAGCTCGGGTCTTGCTCGATTGCAGGCAGAAGTGGAAGCCTATTGGGATTCTCTGGATCCCATCTTTGAGTGGACACCGAAAGAAAAAGCCGGGCGAAGCTGGGTCTTTCTTGCGCGGAAAGTGCTGCCGCGGAGAGAAGCAGTCGTAAGCCTCGCGCGTGAAGTCGCTAAACTAAATGCCGAGAACCTTGATAAAGAACGCCAACGTTTGCAGAACAGCCAGGAAGTGCTGCACAAGTTTCTCATCCAGATCATGACAGTGGCTCTCATTCTCGGAACGTTCGTCGCGTTGCTTACTACTTATCGTGTTTTGTCGCTCGAAAAACGCCACGACGTGCAGAGAAAGCAGATCGAACAAACACAACATAATCTGCGGCGGCTGTCACAACGTCTCGTCCAGGCACAGGAAATCGAGCGCGCAGCACTCTCGCGAGAATTGCACGACGAAGTTGGGCAGATGATGACAGCCCTGGGAATCGAGCTCGGGAATATCGAGGCAGTTCGTTACGTAGACGGCCAAGCCTTTGAACAGCGGATGGAAGATGCAAAACGCCTGAACATGGAGGCGATGCGTGCGATTCGGGACCTCGCCATGGGACTCCGTCCGTCGATGTTGGATGATTTGGGTCTCGAAGCGGCTCTCGAATGGCAAGGACGTGAGTTTTCGCGCCATACCGGCGTACCGGCAAGCGTTGAGATGAATGGTACGCCCGACCACCTTACGGACGCGCAGCAAACCTGCATCTATCGCGTGGTACAAGAGGCGCTGACGAACTGCGCCCGGCACGCGAAAGCCAAAAGCGTCCTGGTGTCCGTGCGCACTCAGGATAACAACGTTGTCGTTGTTATAAAGGACGATGGTATTGGATTCAACTCCGTCAGTTCCGGCAGGGGTGGCTTGGGCCTTCTCGGAATTCGTGAACGCGTCGAAGCGCTGGACGGAACCGTACGCATTTCCTCGCAACCCAGCAAGGGAACCATGATTCAGGTTCGGATCCCTGTTGGAGTTGCCGCATGAAACGAATTCGCATCCTGATCGCAGACGACCACGGAATCGTGCGGAAAGGTCTGCGTCTTCAGCTCGAGCAACACAAGGAGTTCGACATTGTCGGGGAAGCAACGGAGGGTCGCGAAGCCGTTCGCATGGCTGAAGAGTTGAGTCCGGATGTCGTGATCATGGATATTGCGATGCCGAATTTGAACGGCATCCAGGCGACCGCACAAGTCGTAAAGAAAAACCCGCAAGTCGGAGTGATTATCTTGAGCATGTATTCGGATGAGACGTACTTGATGCGTACATTGGCAGTGGGTGCTAAGGGATATCTGTTGAAGGAGAGCGCTGAAGTCGACTTGGATAACGCCGTTCGCGCGGTCGCCGATGGAAAACCTTTTTTCAGTCCGGCCATCGCAAACGCGCTCTTGCAGGACTATATGCGCCAGCTGCAACAGCGCGGATTGCAGGATTCCTACGATCTACTCACTGAACGGGAAAAAGAGGTCCTGCAATTACTTGCGGAAGGAAAGTCCAACAAAGACATTGCCAATATGCTTAATCTAAGCACGAATACTGTGGAAACCCATCGGACTCGGCTGATGCAAAAGTTAAACTTGCACAGTTCCGCGGAAATTGTTCTATACGCTGTACGTAAGCGGATCATCTCGTAACGGCCTCACCTGGATTAGCCGAAAAAATACCCTGAATGCCGTATTTCCCCCTCCGGTGCCCCCACACATACTCATAATGCGCGTGGTAGGGAGGACTCGAGATGAGTAAAACGGCTATTGAGAGTCAGGACTCCAGTTGGTTTTTCAAACAATTATCAGTCGCGAGGAATCGTGTCCTTTTTGTGGATTACGACGGTACCATCGCGCCTTTCACGGCCGACCGTCAGCGAGCCTTCCCGTACCCGAAAATTCCGGAAATCTTACGCTGTATCATGAACTCCTGCTGCACACGGTTGATTATGGTTAGTGGGCGTGCCGCAACGGAAGTGGCGCCGTTGCTAGGACTGCATCCTGTTCCCGAGATCTGGGGGACGCATGGCATCGAAAGAATTCACACCGATGGTCGTTACGAGGAGGTTCGTGTAAGCGATGAGGCCCTTCAGGTGCTCGCGCAGGCCGAGGCTCGTTTGGACCGAGAGGGTCTCACAAAATATATAGAAGTGAAGCTGGCCGCGGTGGCACTCCATTGGCGTGGTCTTCCGCCCGCCGACATTCTAAACATGCGGACGAAGGCGTTTAGGATTCTGGAGCCGCTGGCGGCCGAGCCGGACCTCATGCTTTCCGAGTTCGACGAGGGAGTCGAAATTCGCCTGACTTCTGCGAATAAGGGCTGGGCCTTGAGAAATTTTTTATGTGAACTGAATGGTGATGTCCCTGTTGCATATTTGGGTGATGATGCTACCGATGAAGACGCCTTCCGCGTTCTAAACGGAAGAGGTTTATCGGTGCTCGTGGGTTCAAAACCGCGGTTCACAGCGGCTCAGCTTTGGCTAAAACCACCGGAAGAGCTTGTTCACTTTTTATCTGCGTGGATACGCGTGTGTGGAGGCATTCAATGAAGAAATGGGGGCGGTTACTCGTCGTTTCCAATCGACTGCCAGTGACACTGGATACGACTGAAGACGGTCCGCGGCTGCGGTCAAGCGGCGGCGGTCTCGTCACCGCACTCATGCCAATTCTCCGCGACTGCCGTGGATATTGGGTCGGATGGACGGGCGGTGATTCCGAAGACATTTCCGCCGAGGTCTTCAAGAATTGGGAGCTGAGCCAGAACTATTCTTTCGTTCCCGTTTTTCTTACCGCCGCGGAAAAGGCCAGCTACTATCGCGGTTTTTCAAACGAGATCATTTGGCCCCTGTTTCACAGTCTGCCTTCACGGTGCCAGTTCGATTCTCTTTACTGGGACGGCTATTGCAAAGTGAACGAGAAGTTTGCGGATGCCGTCGGCAGTGTTGCGCACACAAATGATTTCATCTGGGTTCACGACTATCATCTTATGATGCTCGCTCATGCCTTGAGGCGCCGTGCCTTGACGCATCCCCTGGCCTATTTCCATCACATTCCGTTTCCGTCTCCCGATATCTTCGAGACTTTGCCCTGGCGTGAAGAAGTACTGCGCGCGCTGCTGCAGTTCGATTTGCTCGGTTTCCAAACTGTCCGCGACAGGCGCAATTTCATTGGTTGCTTGCGACGCTGTCTCAGTGCTGTTCGCGTGTGTCACATCGGGGAAACACATTTGGTCAGTGCGGAGGGCCAGAGCGTCCGCCTAGGAACGTTTCCGATCAGCATTGATTACGATGAGTTCGAGGCCGACTCAGTGCAATCCGAGACAATAGTGGCCAGCGAAGCGATCCGGAAAAATCTTAATGACTCTAAGATTATCTTGGGTGTCGATCGGCTCGATTACACCAAAGGTGTTCCGGAACGGCTAACAGCATTTCAGAAACTGATAGAGCTGAATCCGGATCTGCGTGGGCGTGTGACCATGATCCAAATCGTGGTGCCCAGCCGCGAGGACATTCCAGAATACAAACAGCTACAGCTTAGGATCGAAGCGTTGGTCGGCAAGATTAATGGAAAGTTTGGTACTCCAGGATGGGTTCCCGTCCATTATTTGTATCGTTGTGTTTCACGAACGGAATTGATTTCGTTCTACCGGGCGGCGGATGTCGCAATGGTCACTCCCCTGAAGGATGGCATGAACCTTGTAGCGAAAGAATTTTGTGCTTCTCGAGCCGACAATCGCGGAGTGTTGCTCCTCAGCGAATTTGCTGGAGCTGCGGAAGAGCTTCGATGCGGCGCCTTGCTCGTGAATCCACACCACACAGAAAAAGTTGCAGTCCTTCTCGAAAAGGCACTTGGCATGGACGAGGCAGAACAAGAGATGCGAATGGCGAAGATGCGATCTCACATTCGCACGCATGATGTATTCCATTGGTTCGAGTCATTTAATGCCGAAGGTGCATTTGGCGGCTTTAACGTATCCGTCGGCACGTCTTCCGACTGGGACATACCAACCACTGCAGTCGCGGGCGACTGAAATAAACCTGGTAAATATTGAAACTAAAACACTCGAAGTGAGGGTGTAAGTGTTTGTTTTGTCTCGTGAAAAGCCGGCGAGCGGACTTGAACCGCTGACCTGCTGATTACGAATCAGCTGCTCTACCAACTGAGCTACGCCGGCAAAAAAATGCTCACCCTCGACGGGTGAGCAATAGTTGTAAAGAGAAAAAGGATCGAAAACCTCGTCCAGCAAACGAGGTTTAAAGCTCCAATGACAGTAAATTTAAATAGGGGGGTATGCCTTGTCAACGAATTATTTTTCAGCCTTTTCAACACATTCAGGCGATTGTGGTTAGTTCGGATCGTCAAAAAGTCTCTGATTTACTCCCGCAACTGCTTAGGTATAACTCCTTGCCCTAGTTTAAGTTGGATAATTTCCATGTCCTGCGGCCGGTCGAAAACGCGGTCGGGGTAACGGGCTTTCACAAAAATTCGGAAACCCCCGAAACTTAGCCCCGCGACCACGGTAAAGAGCAATCCGATGCCAATAAAAGTGAAAATCGTGAGGATTACTTGTCGCAAAGAAATATCCGGACGACGTTCGGCATAGGTCACCTGGGTTTCGTAGTTCACGTGATCCAGGATTGCTTTCGAGATCGCAGGATCCCGAGAACCGCGGACCAAAGCTAGCAGCGCTCCAACACGTTTCCGGAACGGAGCATCATTGGGAGTAAGAGTTGACCACTGGTCCTCATACTTCTTTGCGATCTGCTGTGTAGGGTACATCAGAAGTACAAGGTGAGCCGTTTTCGCGTTTACCCGATAGTCTGCGGTTGCAATCTCGACACTATCGTTGAAACCAAGGTTATCCGGATCCACGTCCAGGGCGCGTCCAATACCTGTTGCGTCGACGATATACTTTTCGGAGCCTTGAACAAGATTCTCTGGAGGCAGATGCGAAGACACGGGCGGCTTTCTCGAGCGTCCGAAAATGTTTTCGGAGATAATTCGACCTAATTTCTCTGCCGCGCTGGAAGTTCCCTCTAATTTGACGACGTACTTCGATTGCCAGAATTCAGAATAGTTGCCTAACCGAAATCCCTCGGTTCCAATCGGTATCGTCGAGAATGCCGGCTGATCCGCATTCCGGTCTAGCGTGAATAGGCCGTACGCTGCACTGGGATCCACCATTTCATAAAGCGTAAGATGTACCTCACCTTCGGGTCCTGCCCAGGCTTGAGTTGTCGCTCCGGTCAGTCCGTAATGGTTAATCGCCATGGCGCGCTTCGGTGCGAGGGTTTCGATATTCTTTTCGTCGTAAAGAACGGGCTTATCGGCAGGGGACCACTTCGAGGTTTGTTGAATAGCCTTGAGAACGGATTCCCGCGTCTGGCCCTGCAGAGCCGCCGTAAGAGTGCAGATCCACAGCAGACTCGAGAACCACTTCTTCGTCATCTTTCATTCGCGGATAAGCTCCGCGCGCTTACTCCTGGATTTTGTCCTGTGTTTTTGCGGTTTTCGCCCCGCTCAAAGACTCTGCGTACGATCTTACACCTTCGAACAGAGACTCGGCAATCGACTGGCGGGTTTCCGGCGCTCTGACTAGCTTCTCGTCTTGTGGATTGCTGATGAAACAAATCTCGGCGAGAATCGACGGCATATTTGCGCCAATCAAGACAACAAACGGAGCGCGTTTCACTCCTCGATCCATTCCTGAGCCTTTGCGTGCAGCCAATGCTCGGTCGATATGTTGTGCTAGCTCGCGCGACTCATCCACCTTATCGCGCAACATGATCTTTTTGACGAGATCCTGCAACTCGTGAATCGAACGTTCCGAGGCTGCGTTTTCACGAGATGCAGTCTCGAGGCCGTCCTCAGTGGACGTAAAGTCTAAGAAATATGTCTCGACTCCTCGAACGGACCGGACGCGGCTAGAGTTGGCGTGGATGGACAAAAAGAGGTCTGCTTGCTGCTGATTTGCAATCACAGTCCGGCTTTCCAGAGGTACAAACGTGTCATCTGTTCGCGTCATGACGACTTCGGCGCCCAGCTCAGCCTCGATGAGATCTTTCAGACGCTTTGCAACATCCAACACCAGCTCTTTTTCGGAGTAACCACCCGGTCCAATTGTGCCTGTATCGTGGCCTCCGTGTCCGGCGTCGATGACCACCCGGGAAAGTTTCAAGCCAAGACTACGAACGAGCGACCTCGTTCCGGCATTCGTCTCCTTTGCGGGCGTGATCGCCTTCGTGTCCGTGTCTGCCGTTTTCTTAACCGTTGGCGCGGGCTTTGAAACCGGTTCCAGTGAGGGCGGAACAGTTGGCGTGGTGCTTGTGGTTACAGGCAACGATGGCGGGCTAACGGTTTCTTTCCCGAGCACGTCGATGATTAACCTATCCGGGTCCCGCAGAGTGAAAGTGCTGATGCTCGCGATTTTACCGACCTCGAGCACGATCCGGACTGTCGATGCATCATATTGCCCAACGCGGATTTGTTGCAGGACTCCCGATTTGATCGGCCACTGCTTACCTGCTAGAGCGGCAGTGAGTTTTGCCGGTTCGAGATCGACGTAAAAGCGGTTGGGGCTTTTTGCATCGCCTTGTGTGAACTTGACTTCACCACCGACGTCTACGACGACGCGTATCGAATTTGGTGCCTCCCAATACCGGAGCTGATCAACGGATACCGTTTTCAAACCGGTCACCGCATTGGGGCGCGCCGAGTCTCCTTCGGCGGCAACTTTGGCTGCTCGGACAACTTCCTTCTCTCCCGCCCCATTTAGGCGAGCGAGATCTTTCTCGGCAGCTTCTCGGAAAGGTGTGCGCGGGTAGTCGCGCAGTAAGAACCTCAGAGTTTTTATTGCGTTCGCGTTATCGTTAATTTCTTGGTACAAACGCGCGATGGCTATCAGCGAATCGTCGGCATAGGGCGTGTGAGGGGTAACCAGGTAAACCCGTTGATAGGCATTGATGACTTTCAGATGCTCCGTGCGGGTACGTTCCGACTGCGGCTTTTCATTCAGTTCGTTCTCGAGTCGCTGTGCGGTGACATAGTTCTGTTGCGCTTTTTGAAGCAGGGAAGGATTCTGAGCCGGCGGCGCAGCCGATGACGATACGGACAAAACCGCTGCAACCAAGCCGGCAATAATAATCTTCATCAGTTCGGCGGCTCGACGTTCGAGAAGTGCGTCACACCCCTGGCGTCAACGACTTTAAATATCTTTGAGGTCTGGGCTTTCGGTGTTTCGTGCTTGCTAGCGTCTAGCATCGTGTTTGCGGGGGTAGCCGGTACAGACCTATTGTTGTAAATAGCACGTACCTTACGAACGTAATCTCTGGTTTCCGAAATCGGGGGGACCCGGCCCAACCGTTCTACCAGATTTTCTCCTGCATTATACGCTGCCAATGATAGATCGAGGTCGCCATTAAATTTCTGCAACAGGAATTTTAAATAGCGGACACCGCCATCGACATTCTGTTGGGGGTCGAAGAAATCTTGGACCCCATACCGCCTGCCGGTGCTAGGTATCAGTTGCATCAGGCCGAGAGCACCCTTATCGGAAACGGCAAACCGATTAAAATTAGACTCCGTTTTGATAACCGCGTGAACCAATCCGGGATCTACCCCGTGATTGTGGGAAATCGCATCCACGAGCGCGCGAAGTGATTCCGGAGCCTCTTTCACTGAGCTTTCAGGGGCAGTTTTTGAAACTGCAGGTGAACGCGATGGCGTATTTTCGATTACGTTCGTGATTACGACTTTGCCACTTGAATTCACAAATGTCTGAAGTTTCTCCTCAGCTTTAGAAGAAACCGGCAGCACACCGATCAAAAGTATCGCGCCACCCAAGGTCATCCAATGTCTGAGCTGCATGTAGAGCACAACCTGGAGTGGCTTAGGCGATGAACTCAGCCACGATATTGTACACATCCTGCAAAGCCTGATCCAAGTTTTCGGCATCCTTTCCGCCTGCTTGAGCGAAATCGGAGCGGCCCCCGCCGCTGCCTCCAACCGATTCAGCGACCTTTTTAACTATTTTTCCCGCGTGCAGCCGTTTTTGGAGGTCTTGGGAAACTACGGCCACCAAGGACGCTTTGCCATTAGAGGCTAACCCGAGGACAACTACACCGGAACCTATTTTTGAGGCTGCGCTTTCAGCGATTTCCCGGAGCAGGGAAGCATCGACGCCCTCGACTTTTCGAGAAACCACTGTCACGCCTTTGACATCCCTTGGGGCTTCTACCAAGTCGTCAATCTGCGAATTGGCGGTTTTCCGTTTGAGTGCATCCAACTGGTCTTCGAGCTGGCGCTGCTGATCCAACAAACGGGTAATAGCGCGGGTGATATCCGTACGCGGAGCCCGCAACGTGTGTGCAATGTCATTAAGTAGGTTCTCGTCTTCTTCCAGTCGGACGTATGTGCCAAAGCCGGTCAAAGCTTCGATCCGGCGTATACCTGAAGCCGTGCTCGACTCACTTACGATCTTGAAAAGGCCTACATCGCCGGTCATTTTCGTATGGGTGCCGCCGCACAACTCCATGCTCACGTCCGGAATCGATACAACCCGAACCTGCTGCTGATATTTTTCTCCAAAGAATGCGAGTGCCCCCGCGGCCACGGCCTGGTTAATGTCCATTACTTGGGTCAGAACAGGGAGATTGTTGAAGACGATGTAATTTATTTTTTGCTCAATCTCTTCGATCTCCCGATCCGTGAGCGGAGCGAAGTGGGTGTAATCGAATCGCAGGCGATCCGGAGCAACGAGGGATCCGGCCTGCTTTACATGTGTGCCTAGCGTGTCTCGCAATACCGCGTGCAGAATGTGTGTACCTGTATGATTGGCAGCGATTCGTCTTCGACGCTCTTCGTCCACTTGTGCCTGTACTTCCTCGTTTAGGCTCAGGCTGCCAAACTGCAGCTCAACTGCATGGACAACTACGCCTCGCATGGGAGCATAGGTGTTCTTAACAAGTGCCGCGCCGTTTGCCCAAGTTAGTGTTCCCGTATCGCCAACCTGTCCGCCCGACTCTGCATAAAACGGTGTTTGATCGAGAATGATTTCGGCAGATCGTCCCTTGCCTTCGATCGAATTGGTCGGTCTGCCATCAATGACGATACCCACGACGCGGCTAGCCGACTGCACTGCGTGATAACCCAGGAACTGCGTTCCTCCGGTTTCGACAAAGCTCTGATAAACCGAATTGGACGCGCCTTCATCGCCTTTCCAACTTTGTCGGGCGCGTTCTCGCTGTTTCTCGAGTTCAGCATTAAAGCCGTCCATATCAAGGCGCATGGACTTCTCGTCTGCTATTTCTTTGGTGAAGTCGAGAGGGAAACCGTAGGTATCGTAGAGTTTGAAGATCTCAGCTCCTGGAATTGTATCTTTTCCCGAGCGCTTCAGATGGGCTATCACTTCCTCGAGACGCTGCAATCCAATTGTGACCATCGAGGCAAAGCGTTCTTCTTCAGTCTTGATTACGCGTGCCACATACTCGCGGGTGTTTACGAGTTCCGGATAAGCTTCTTTCATCAACTCCACGACGTAGCCCGACACTTTGTATAGAAATGGTTCCTGGTGCCCCAGCAACGTACCTTGCCGAATGCCGCGTCTCATTATTTTCCGAAGAACATAGCCACGGCCCTCGTTCGATGGAATGATGCCGTCGCTGATGAGAAAAGTCGTGGCCCGGACATGGTCGGCAATGATGCGGAGTGAGATGTCGGACGAAGCCGCTGCTCCGTATTCAACGTTTAACAGTTGGCATGCCTCATCGATGATCGGCCGAATCAGGTCCGTTTCGTAATTGCTGATTTTGCCTTGAAGGACTGAGCTAATCCGTTCGAGGCCCATGCCGGTATCGATGGACGGCTTTGGCAACGGTGAGAGATGGCCTTGCGTGTTACGGTCGAATTGCATGAAAACGAGATTCCAGATCTCGACGTACCGACCGCAATCGCATGGAAATGCACAATCGATGTGACCGAGTTCACTTGCGTCGGGACCGAGGTCGTAGTGAATCTCTGAGCACGGTCCACATGGACCTGTCTCTCCCATCTGCCAGAAGTTGTCTTTCTCATCGAGACGCACGATGCGATCGCTGGCGACACCAGGCCCTGCTGACCACAATTCCGCGGCAGCGTCATCCTCGCGAAAGACTGTTATCCACAGATTGCTGATCGGGATTTTGAATTCTTTGGTCAAGAGCGTCCATGCGTAGTCGATTGCCTCCTTCTTGAAATAGGCTCCGAAAGAAAAATTCCCCAACATCTCGAAAAACGTTTGATGCCGCCGCGTGTGACCGACGTTGTCTAGATCGTTGTGCTTCCCGCCCGCGCGGACACATTTCTGGCTGCTTGCGGCGGTGATGTAGGGACGCGATTCGCGTCCGAGAAAGACGTCCTTAAACTGATTCATCCCCGCGTTCACAAAGAGCAACGTCGGGTCTTGGGTCGGAATCAGTGAAGAGCTTTTGACAACGGTGTGGCCGCGGTCCGCAAAGAATTGGAGGAAGCGCCGCCGAAGTTCATTGCTGTTCATGGATTTGTTCTATTTCCTCTCGAATGGCATCCTCGTCGTATCCAAGACGAACCAAAGCCCGATAAAGACGAGCGGCATCGCGTGATTGGAGCGGGACGCGCAATTTCCAAACGTTCATTTTAGCTGCCAGTGCTTCGCGAAGCGAGGGCCACTCCGTTCGGGACAGAACCTCTTCTACAGTTTTCGCCGAGACGCCCCGTGCGGCGAGCTCACTCTGCAGCGCGACTTTTCCACGAGCGAGTCGGTTCGAAACGTAGTTTTCACTGAACCGAACATCGTTCAGGAAGTTTCTGCTTATGAGCTCTGCGAAAACTTCTTCCGGCACATCTTCGAACTTTGCTGCGAGCTTTTTCCGCAAGCCAGCGACCGTGTAATCGCGGTTCTTGAGGAGTCCGAGCGCATATCGGTAGATTTCATTCACGCGGTGCTATGATACGGCCAGTGCGTAGATTTTTTGTTCTGACTTGCGTCGTCACATGGTTTCTGCCTTCCTGTGGATATCGCCTGGCCAACAAAAACATGAATGCCGGCAAAGGGCAGACGATTGCCGTTCCAACTTTCACTAACACAACGTCGACATATCGGATTGAACAGCGGCTGACGGAAGCCGTGAGACAGGAATTGATACGTCGAACCCAGTTCAGCGTCGTCCCCGACAACCAGGGTGACGTCGTGATGGCCGGCGAGGTCCTTAGTTACATTGCCATTCCTGTAATTTTCAATCGGCAAGGACGCGGTTCAGCTTACACAATGGTTGTCGATATGAATGTCCGCGTTACGGAGACGAAGACCGGCAAAGTTCTGTTTCGAAACGATCGTTTTAGTTTTCGCGATGTTTACGAGCTTGCACAGAGCTCGTCGGAGTTCGTCCCGGAAGATCCTGCCGCTCTGGACCGCCTGGCTCGTCGCTTTGCGTCGTCGCTGGTGGCGTCCGTGATGCATGCGAAATAGTCGATGAAGTATTCGGAATTCTTACGGTACAAGCCGAAGCACGCTGCAAACGTGTTCGCGTTTATATGTGCCGACGAGTTTCTGTTGGAAGAATCGAGATCCGTTTGGAAGCGCATTTTTGGCGGCGAATGGGTATTCGACAAGTATTCAGCCAAAGAGTTCGAGGAGATCTCTGGGCAACAGTTGATGGAGGAGGCGCTGACGCCATCGCTGTTCACCCAGAATCGCATTCTGATCGTAACGAATGCGGAAAAACTTAAGAAGGGCCGACTTGACGATCTCATGGCCGTTCAGGACGTACCGCAGTCGTCGTTACGGATCGTTCTGAGCTCCAATTCCAGAAAAACCATTGACGGTTGGCCCAAGAATTTTCCGATAGTCGAAATCGATTCGTTCAGGGCTGAGGAAGTGGCACGTTTCCTGATGGACCGACACCAACTCACCCCGGAAGTGGCCTCATACCTCGTCGAATCGTTGGGCGCCGATTTGTTTCAGCTGCACACCGAGGTGGAAAAACTGCGTACATTCGTTGGCAAAACACGGTCAATCGAAACTCGCGATGTGGATGTCCTCATCCTTCGATCAGAACAATTCGGTCCGTTTGAACTGGACGATGCCGTGCTTGCTCGAGATTACAAGAAAGCCGTCCAGGTGATCGGAGCCATGTTGGGTGACGGAATGGAACCCCTCATCATCTTGTCTCGCATCGTGCGCGTGTGGCGCCAGCTCTTTGTCGGCAAGTCACTCGTTGGAAAAAGGAGTGCGAAGGAAGTGGCAGCGGCCACACTCATCCCCGCTTTTAAAGCGGGGGAGTTCACCAATTCCTGCAAAAGATTTGACTGGAAACAGCTGGCAAGCGGATTTCGACTGCTGTTAGACGCTGACCGGGCGTTCAAAACATCCACACCGAACGCCGAGGGTTATTTCGACATCATGCTGTGGAAAATGATCAGGCAGTCGGAAGTGCGCTGACCGTCCTCGTCAGGCGGGATTTATACCGGCGTGCCGTGTTTTTCTTGATGACGCCTTTTTGGACAGATCTGTCAATCACACCGAACGTTTCAGGAAGTAGTGTTTTTGCGTCATTAGCCTTCCCGCCGGTAATCGCGGCCCGAAGCTTCTTCAGTTGCGTTTTCAGGCGGTGGCGGTTCATCTGGTTGATGAGCTTCCGCCGTTGGCTTTGCCGATATCTTTTAAGTGCAGATGCATGATTTGCCATCGGTTCTCCTCAAAAAACGACAATGATAACACATGCTATAATTCACACAGGTTTGAAAACGTAGGATGAAGAAAAGTATTCGGATCGGCGACGGTGTCGCCGAGTTTTTTGGAACACACGACGGCAACATCAAATATCTCGAATCCCTCCTCAAAGTTCAGGTTCATATCGACGGAGAAAACAATCTCACAATCGATGGCGACGACCACAATGTTCAGCTTGTGGAGCGACTGGTCGAGGACTATGCCCAGCTTCGGGCAGAGGGTGTTAAGTTCGCTAATGGCGACCTGAAGTCGATCATACGAATTATTTCAGAAGACACATCGCAAAGTTTGCGTGGAGTGGTTTCCAGCTCAAGAACCATTCAGGCGGGAAAGCGGAGTGTCACACCCAAGACGCTCAATCAAAAGCTGTACCTTGAAGCCATCGAGACCCACGATATGGTCTTCGGGATTGGCCCGGCCGGTACTGGGAAGACGTACCTCGCCGTCAGTATGGCAGTACGAGCTTTACTTGAAAAAAGAGTCACCCGGATCGTTCTCACGAGGCCAGCGGTTGAAGCGGGTGAACGACTGGGATTTCTGCCAGGAACCTTACAGGAAAAAATAGATCCATATCTAAAGCCCCTTTACGATGCTCTCTACGACATGCTCGACGCTGAGCGCGTGGATCGTCACCTGGAGCGGGGAGTAATTGAAATCGCTCCCATCGCGTTCATGCGAGGCCGAACACTTAACGATGCATTCGTTATTCTCGACGAGGCCCAGAACACGACGCCGGAACAAATGAAAATGTTTTTGACGCGCATCGGCTACAACAGCAAGGCGGTTATTACGGGCGATGTGACGCAGATCGACTTGCCGTTCGGCAAAATGTCCGGTCTCATTGAAGCGCGAAATGTCATTTCGGGCGTCGATGGTGTGTCGTTCATCCATTTCAATGACCGGGATGTTGTACGACACCCGCTCGTTCAGCGTATTGTCCGAGCTTACGAGGCGTATAGTGCGCAAAATCTGGTACGGCAACAGACACTCCAATTTGGAACTTCGGATGGAGCCTCCACATAAAAAGCCGGTTGGCGGTTTTCGTACGTCCGCCGGCGAACGCATGTTGCTAAACAAGCAAAAGAAACACGCCATCAATACGTCCGGCCTTCGCCGGTTCGTCACATCGTTGGTGCCCGTGCTCGGGATAGAGAGCCGGTCATTTGCGGTCGTCTTCCTGACCGACGAAGCGATGCGGTCCTATAATCGTGACTACCGCGGGTTTGATAAGCCGACGGACGTACTCTCCTTTCCTGGCGACCAAGGCTATTTGGGCGATATTCTCATCTCCTCGGAAACTGCATATAATCAGGCGCGCAAATCCAACACCCTGAGTTTCGAAAATAACGTTCGCCGGCTGATCTTGCACGGCTTGCTGCACTTAATGGGATATGACCACGAAACTGACGACGGACAGATGAGAGCCATCGAACGTCGCTTGCGGCGAAGGTTCCAATGTTAAGCGGAACTGAAATTCTCTTTGGCGCATTATTCATATTAAGTCTCGTAATCATGTCCCTCATCGATGTCGCGTTCGGCAATTTGACTAAGGTCTCGGTACGAAGGCTTCTCGATCGACCAAACGCAAAAGCCGCGCCTTCGCTCGCAGCTTTGCTCGAAACTCGTGCTGAAGTCCTCACGTCAATTCACGTTGTGATTCAACTTCTACTGGTGTGGGGTGCGGTCGTTGTGTTCGCCGCGTTTGAGCGGAGACAAAACCGATACTCGGTTGCAGTGTTGGGGACCATCGCGGTGATGATGCTGATCATTCTCTTGTTTCGGCATCTAATTCCACGAATCATTACAATGCGTCGCCCCGAACTCGTTCTCCTTCGACTCTTTCCCATTTTTAAGATCGTTCATTTCGTGTTGCGGCCGTTATCCGTTTTAGTGGTCTCGGCTCTAAATTATTTTCATCAATGGGAAGAAGAAATGGAGCCCGCCAAGGAAGAGGACACCTCCGATGAGGAAATCCAGGCTTTTATCGACGCGGGTCAGGAAGAAGGCATCCTCGAGCACGGTGAGGGAGAAATGATTCAGTCGATCGTGCATTTCGGCGACAAGCTCGCTCGAGAAGTTATGACGCCGAGAACGCAGATCGTGGCCATCGATATCAATTCGCCGGTGGAAAAGTTGCTCCAACTTATAGTCACGAAACGTCATGCAAGAATTCCCGTCTTTCGTGACGATCTCGACAATATTGAAGGTATCGTCCACGAACGCGATCTCCTTCGCATCTGGCAGCGAGGAGACAAACTCGAGAATTTTCGCGCACTGATCAAGCCGTCGTATTTTGTTCCCGAAACCAAGCCGGTAGATGACCTCCTACAGGAAATGCGATCGAAAGGCGATCAGATGGTCTTAGTAGTCGACGAGTATGGAGGTGTCTCCGGGTTGATCACGATGCAAGACCTCGTCGAAGAGATTGTCGGCGAGATTCATGATGAGTCTGAAGCCGACACGGAAAAAATCGTCGAGGAGTCCAAGGGCGTGTTCGTCGTGCCCGGCAGCTTGGAATTGGGCGTACTGGAAGAAAAGCTCGGAGTGCCATTGGTTGCGGACACCGATTGCACGACGGTCGCCGGAGCGGTTGTGGAGCTATTCGGAAGGCTGCCGTCACCCGGCGAAAAGATCGAGCACGCGGGCGTCGAAATCGAGGTCCTTGCAGCTGACAGAAGGCGAGTTCAGCGCTTAAAATTGAAGATGCTGGTTCCAAAAGACTAACTCATTCAATGCCTAAATCGGGTTTTGTCTCGATCGTCGGCCGACCCAACTCCGGAAAATCCACACTTTTAAATTTCCTCGTCGGCGAGAAAGTCTCGATCGTCTCAGACAAGCCGCAAACCACAAGGCGCGTGGTTCGAGGGATTGTGACCAGGCCCGAAGGTCAGATTATCTTTCTCGATACACCGGGAATTCACAAGCCCATCCACCGAATGAACGAGAGGATGATGAAATCAGTACGTGAGGCGATGTCCGATGTTGATCTGATGCTGCTGATCGTTGATAGTTCCGCGCCATTTGGCCGAGGTGACGAGTTCACGCTCGAACTCGCCCGACCCGTCTCGACAACAAAATTCCTCTTACTGAACAAAATCGACAGGATCGAAAAAAAGAATCTCCTGCCAACCATGGACCGGTACTCCAAGCTTGCCGATTTTGCCGAGATCATTCCGATTTCTGCTCTCACTGGTGAAAACGTGGAAACTCTGGTAGGCCAGATTCTCGAGCATTTGCCGGAAGGCCCAATGTTCTATCCCGCGGATCAGATAACAGATCAGCAGGAACGCGGGATTGCCGCGGAGATAATCCGTGAGAAACTCATCATGCTGACAGAACAGGAGTTGCCATATTCCACCGCAGTTGTGATTGACCGTTTTGAAGAGGAAGAAAGGATTCATCGAATTTTCGGAACGATCTTTGTGGAACGGGATTCGCAGAAAGCGATCGTCATCGGCAAAGGCGGTCAGAAGCTAAAACAGATTGGAACCGAGGCGCGGACGGAGTTGGAGTCTTTTTTCGGACGAAAGATATTCCTGGAGTTGCATGTCAGAGTGAAGCGGGGCTGGCGTGATGATGAGGAAATACTGCGAGGCCTTGGATTGGGCGAGTAAGGACGACGGCTCGATTCACCAGGTATTGTATGGCGTTCCCTCGGATGAGATCGCCGCAGAACCGCTGTGGACATCGATAATACCGCTTTCTGTTTGATCGGGTGAGCTAACGGCGGTATCAGTCACGGCTTCCCACGTTGAATTTGAATTCGTAACTGGATCTGTGGGCAACTGCCGGAAATAGCCTCCATCTACTAGATCCTGTAAAGATTGGGGAGCCTTTTTTTTATCCGCCGTGTACTGATCGATGACACGGCGCATCTCGCGGAGATTATCCTTGAGCACGGTCTCCGTAGCGGTAAGTCGAACGGCTCTGTACATCGGGATGGAAATCGCGCCCAAAATGGCGATGATCGTGATCACGATCATCAGTTCGAGGAGCGTAAATCCGCGAGCCGTTCTACCACTCGCTATATTTCGTTCCATCTAAGGCTATCCCTTCGGATTTCGTGTATACGTCAAAAACGTTCTGGCCACCCCACGACGTCGACTTCGGATCATCCTGATATGAGCGCTGTCCCCATTCTGCTGACTTTGTCATCGGATCGATCGGGACGCGGCGCAGAAATTTCAACTTCTTGTTTACCTGGCCCACGGCATCGACCCCATCTACGAGTATTTGCAGCGTTTCAGGATAACCCTCGGTGTCGATCTTCATCATTATGAAACCCCGGTCGGATGCATCCTTATATTTATCGAGGGCAGTCCGAATCTCCCTTAATGCTGCCCTCAATGCGAATTCCTTTTCCCGCTTAGTCGAGTTCCGGGCCAGCGGCACCGCCAGCCCGACCAAAATAGAGATGATCATCACAGTGACAAGCAACTCGATGAGGGTAAATCCGCTCTGCCGCCGCGCTTTCATGGCACCGATACCGCGACTTCCGATGTTCTGCCCACATATGCGTTCTGTTGCGCGTCACGAATGCGGAAATCCGTGATGCGCATTGTCGAATTTCCGCGTTTCGTTCCACGTTCCAAGACAAGAGTCGCAAGATTGCCGGTGCCTGAAACTGGAGCAGAGTTCGGTGGCCGTTCCAAAGAAATTCGAATCATGCCGTTTTCAGTTTCCATTCTTTGGACGAAAGCGACGATTTGGCCGTCGCGGCTCATGAACCCGCCGTCGCGAACCTCTCGGACCGTGAATGCTCCCGGCTCAAACGCAATAGTTAAGTCGACGCCAAAGAAGTCCATTCCATTACCAACGATATTGACCGTTGTCGTTCCCGTTGCGGGCAACGTCACCGGCATCGGCGAGAACGTTACCGTGGAAGCCGTTTGGCGTTGCGCCTGCGGTTGCGTGTTGGGTGCCGGCGTCGGCGTAACGTTCGGAGGCGTCTGGGCTATCGCGGGAACCGGTGGAGCAGTCGGAACCGCAGTCGGAACCGCAGCCGCGCCTCCTGGAGCTGGGATGGCCGGCGCCGAACCGCTGGGTTGTGCAAAAGCGCTTCCAAGAGCGGCTCGCAGGCGCGGAATCGTTTCAGAACCCGTACCGAGACCGCGCATGTTGGCTTCTTGGATATTCGGCATCCTAAGGATGTGCGGCGTCAGCATGACAATGATTTCAGTCTGGTCGCGCTGCTTCTTTTCTTGAGCAAAGAAATACTTTAAGAGGGGAACGTTCTTCAGACCCGGGAGTCCTTGCATTGATGTTGCTTCCGTATCACTGATGATCCCACCCAAGATGTTCGTTTCGCCTTCTTTGAGCCGGATCTCGTGCTGAACCTGACGATTCGTGAGTACGGGCTGAGTGACACCGCCGACATCCCGGTCCCCCGCAAGAGCTCGGACTTGCACCATCACAGTCATCGAGATCTCGCGGTTGAGCAGAACGCGCGGCGTAAGGTCCAAGTTCACACCGACGTCGACGAATTGAAAATTAACGACTGGAGTGCCTGTGGCCCCGACAAACGCCGGCTGGAAACTTCCGGATGCGATCGGTATCTGCGAGCCGATGCGGATTGAAGCAAGCTTTCCGTCTGTCGCTCTGATACGCGGGTTCTGGACCAGTTTGGCCTGGTTACTGCTTGCCAGGAATTGCGCCGTGGTAGGTGGAATAGTGATAGAGAAGCTGCCGCTATTGATATTAGAAAGCTCTCGCAATGTCGTCGAATTGCCGCCCGTCCCTCCGGCCGCGGGTGCTGTGCCTCCTGTGAAGGAAAGCGTTGTGTTGGTGGGAGGCAGGATTCCAAGTTGCCGCAACATATTGCGATCCACTTCGAGCACCGTAGCTTCAACCAGGACTTCGGGTTTTGCCTTATCGAGGTCCTCGATAATCTTTTCTGCGATCGCGATTCGATCGGCGGTATCGCGAACGATAATGGCATTCATGGACGTGCTTTGGGCCAGATACCGCATATTCAGCAAGGTGCGAAGCGCAGTTATGGCTTCGGTGATTTCAGTGGATGTGACGCTGTTGGTTAAGTAGATCGTCTTCAGTACGAGTTCATCGTAGTCGCGCCGTTTCGTTTGGTTGTCTGGCGAAACCAGGATCGTGGTCTTATTTACAGCTTTCCAAAACGAGCGGGTTTGCAGAGCGAGAATATCGAGTGCTTCGAAGATGTTTACTTTGTTGAGTTCGATAGGAATTCGTGTCCCACGAAAATCCGGATCAAAAATGACATTCAGTCCGGCGAGTTCAGCCAGGGTTTCGAAGGCAACTCGGCTGTCTTGCATGATGTGGATATCGATTGGACCGGTGATTTTAGGTTCGAGTTGAGCTTGGACCGTCGGGTCTGTCCGCGTGGCATCACGCATTTGATCGAGCTGAATTTCCGGTTCAACTTGGCTTTTAGCTTTGGCCTCGATAATCGCATCTACTTTCGCCAATTGCTGCTCGGCGAAGACGTGAGAGGGATCGATTTGAAGAACTCGAGTGAACTCCATCTTCGCTGTCTGGTAATCTTCTTTACCGACAGCGCGGCGACCGGCTTCGAAATGCTGAAAGGCCGCGCTATAGCGTGCCTGTTCGTACTTCAGCTGATATTCGATATTGCCCGGATTCTGATCGCGAGCCATCTTGTATTCGGCCAGCGCGGTATCGAAGTCTTTGGTTACTTCCGCTTTGGAACCGCGAGTAAAGGCCTGCTTGCCGGCGCATCCGGCGAAGTTGATTGTTAAAACAGCAAGAACGGCCAATAATGTGGTCGTTTTAAGTCTATAATCCGCATTCATCGTGAACTCGCATGATTGATCAAAGGAAAAGAATTTTCGCCGTTAATCTTTGGATCTTGGATTTGATCCTCACGACGGCGAGTTTCTTTCTTGCGTATGAGTTGCGCTCGTTGTTTGAAGTGGAAGGGCATACTCTCATGCCCGTCCATGTGTATCTCTGGCTCCTTGGAATCATCGTTCCGACTTGGGCGATCTTGCTGCCTGCTTTCGGGGTCTATTCCGAACCGATTCTTCCACCATTGACTCAAATCGTTCGCCTGTCTAAGGCGATCGGGTTTGCGGGCCTCGTAATGGCCGCGGCCATTTCGTTTGTAAAGCCCGACAATTCCAACCGCTGGGTTGTCGTGCTCACCCTGGCGATCAATTACATCTTCCTTATTTCCTACCGTCTTGTTTTGAAGAAGGCGACCAGGCGTTCGCCCTTGGACATACGGCACGTCGCTGTAGTCGGGAGCGGACCACCGGCGCTCGAATTTGCACGCACCATAGACACTCACCGGATTTGGGGGCTCAACCTTGTGGGAGTTTTCCATCGCGACGAGGCACGAGGTCTGCTGGAACGCGGAGGCATAGACGAACTCATCCTCGTCATCGACCAGGAGAGCCTCGATGAGTTCACCGAGACATTCTTGTTGTGTGAAGAGCTTGGCGTGACCGCAAGGGTCGTTTTGAACTTCTTTCCTCATTCGATAGCACGGATGGAACTGCATGAATTCGATGGTTTTCCGTTGCTCTCCTTTAGTACGACGCCGACAAATGAGGCGCTTATGTTCGTGCGCCGCATTTTGGATATCGTTTTGGCCACTGTTATTGTGGGGATCTTCGGTCCGTTATTGATGCTCCCAACTGCGCTACTAATTAAGCTGACGTCGCCCGGTCCAGTACTGTTCAGACAGAAACGTTGTGGACTAAACGGTCGGCAATTCGTCATGTATAAATTCCGGTCCATGTTTGACCGTTCAGAACACCTTCGGGGCGACCTCGACTCGTTAAATGAGATGGACGGTCCTGTATTCAAATCTTCGCGGGACCCACGAGTCACCACCATCGGCAAAATCATCCGGCGATTCAGCATTGACGAACTTCCCCAGGTCTTTAACGTATTGCACGGGGACATGAGCCTGGTTGGGCCGAGGCCCCCGCTTCCTGAGGAAGTGGCGCGTTACGAACGGTGGCAGCGCCGTCGCCTCAGCATGAAACCCGGCATGACCTGCTTGTGGCAGATCAGTGGCCGCAATGAGGTCAGTTTCGAAGACTGGATGAAACTCGACCTCACCTACATTGACAATTGGTCGTTACTCCTGGATTTAAAAATTTTGTTAAAAACCGTCCCCGTGGTTTTGTTGGGTCGCGGAGCAAAATAATCGCTGCTCCGACCACGTTCGGTTGGGAGTATGCAGTGAGGACGTGCGGCTACTACGCTAAAATTTTGAACCGGTATATAATTTTGTGGGTCTATTAAATCGAGGTTAAAACCATATGAAGCGCTGGTTGGCTGCGGCTGTTTTCGTATTGTTTATTGGGACAGGGGCATTCGCTGCTGCAAAGGGTCCGCAAATCGATTTCGTTGACGACAAATTGTCCGTCAACGCCGAGGCAGTCTCGCTAGGGCGTCTACTTCACCTATTTGATTTAGCGACAGGGATGAAGTCCAAGGTTCCACCGGAGCTTGCGAACCGTAACATCAGCGTCAAATTCTCCGATTTAAACATTAACGACGGCGTTAAAAAGATGTTTCAAGGGCAGCCCCTCGATTACGTCGTTATCCAAGGCCAAGGCATCATTGTGACCGCCGCCTCCCAAGCCGTGACCAGCGCCGATACTGTACCGGCGTACACTGCGCCGCCTCCTCAACAACAGCAGCAACAGCCGTTCGACCAGCCATTCGCAAACGATTTTCCGGGGCAGCAACAGCTTCCTGCCGCGCAGGGACTGCAGCCAGTGCCACAGCAGCAACAACAGCCGCAGCAACAACAGCCGCAGCAACAGCCCCCCACAATTCAGACGCCGTTCGGACCCATTCCAAATCCGCGCGCGCAGCAGGCTCCCAACGTGCCGGGTGCTGCGCCGGTCCAACAGAATCCTCTGTTCCCTCAGTCTTCGCAGCCGAATCAGCCGACGTCCCAACCTCAGCAGAACGTAGCGCCTTTTGGGGCACAGCCCGTGAATCCAACCCCATTCGGTACGCCGAGTCCATTCGGTACGCCGAATCCACAGCAGAACAATCAGAACGGGCTATTTAATACTAGTCCGGTTTTTAATACGCCCGGGGCGCAGCAGCGCTGACGGTGAAAGACGTCGCTGTCAATCGTCAAGCGTTCCACAACTACGACATCATCGAGAAGTTTGAGGCGGGTCTCGTCCTGACGGGTACCGAGATCAAGTCAGCCCGCGACGGTAAAGTCAATTTGAAGGATTCGTACGGCTTGGTCAAGGGGGGAGAAGTTTGGCTGTTGAATGCTCATATCAGTCCGTATTCACATGGCAACTACTCAAATCACGATCCGTTGCGCACCCGGAAATTGTTGTTGAAGCGAGCGGAAATTAATCGTTTGATTGGCCGCACAACCGAACGAGGCCTGACGCTCGTGCCCCTCCGGATGTATCTTAAAGATGGACGGCTCAAGTGCGAGTTGGCGTTAGCTAAGGGCCGCAAAGTCCACGACAAGCGTGAAGTGTCGCGTCAGAAAACCATTGATAAGGAAACCAAACAGGCGCTTAGCGAGAGAAAATGAAGGTTTAGCGACTTTGCGCTAGGATTGTAATAACGACGGGCTTGCCGGGCTTCCGGATCGAAAAATGGCGGACGATTTACCAATCTATTCTGAATCCATGCTGCGCACTCGTCTGCAATTTGCCGATCTCGAGAGGCTGAAGGGCATTGACACAACGGCGGTTTGGGAAAAGGCGGATGCCTTTCTCGAGCAACTCGAAGGCGGTATTAATGTTCGACAGGCGCGTCAGGAGGTGCAACAAGTAGCCAAATCGGGCCTGCTTCGAATCCATTCGATTGTTTTTGGCGGCACGCTCCGTGAGAAATCGATGAACCCACTATTCCGCGGGCAAGACTGTCCGGAGCCGCAGTTCATCGACCGCTCCCTCGATAATTTTTTCAATTGGCTTAGCGCCGAGAGCGTTGCCGAGATTCATCCCGTCGAACACGCGGCGCTCGTGTTGACACGAATCGTGGATATCTGGCCGTTTGATACAGGCAATCTGACGGACGCCATCATGGTGGCGAACATCGGACTCGGCCGCGCAGGGTTCGCGCCATTCTTCGTTTTGCCGGAACATAAGAAGGAATTCAACACCGTAATCGCTCAAGCGATGAGTATCGAGACGCAACCCCTCGTGAATGCCATTTACAGGACAATCAAACGGGAGATGGAACCACTTGTCTCATGACGACCGATATTCCCGGCAGATCCGATTTGCTCCCATCGGCGAAGCCGGCCAGCAGCGCTTGGCATCCGCTCGGGTCATGGTTCTAGGCCTTGGCGCACTGGGAACAGTAACCGCCGACCAAGTTGTCCGTGCCGGCGTTGGGTTTGTTCGGGTCGTCGACCGGGATTTTGTCGAGCTTTCCAATCTTCAGCGGCAGTCATTATTTGATGAAGCCGATATTCGAAACAATCTTCCGAAAGCGATAGCGGCGGGTTCGCGATTGAGACAGATCAACTCCACCGTTGAAGTCGACGCGAGGGTGGACGATGTCAATCCATCCAACGTGGAGGAATATCTTGACGATGTCGATCTAGTGCTCGATGCGTTGGACAATTTCGAAACTCGGTTTGTCGTGAACGATGCATGTTTCAAACACCGGAAGCCCTGGATCTATACGGCAGCAGTCGGCAGTTATGGTCTGGTCATGCCCGTCCTTCCCGGTACGACTCCTTGCCTCAGATGTCTGCTTGGCAGCCTTCCTGCTCCAGGCACCTCTCCTACCTGTGAAACCGCTGGAGTCATTGCTCCCATTACTCACATCATCGCCTCCATGCAAGTCGGCGAGGCGTTGAAATTCCTGACGGGAAATCTCGATGCAGCAGACGTTCGTCTCACCGCGTACGATGTGTGGTCTCACCGCTTTCAGCGCATCGAGGTGGGCACGGATTCAATGGCGACGTGTCCGCTTTGTTCGGGAGGGAAGTACGAATATCTTGATGGCACTCCGCTGCGGACCGTCACGCTTTGCGGAAGAAATGCCGTCCAGTTGATTCCAGGCACCAAAGGCGACATCGATTTTGAAGAGCTGTCAAAGTCCATCGTGGCTTTCGGCCCCGTCCAGTTTAACGATTTTCTTTTGAGATGCTCAGCACCCCCCTATGAGCTCACCTTGTTCAAAGATGGCAGGGCAATCGTAAAAGGTACGGAAGAGCCCGCTGCGGCGCGATCAATTTACTCGAAAATGGTTGGGTCGTGAAGGGTTGGTCACGACATGCCCCGTTGACTTCCCCGTGTGACGAAGTGTAGAAGGCTACACATGCAAACAAAGGGAATTGAAACGTCCGCACCGACGCGCACTTTTCTCGACATGAACGGATATCAATGGGTGGTGCTGTTCGCGGCATGGCTGGGCTGGGGCTTTGATATTTTTGATGGGTTGCTATTCAACTACGTCGCGCCGAACTGCGTGCCCACGTTGCTGGGATTGCAAATCGGTTCTCCGGAAGCGAGAGCGGCTACTCTCAAGTATGGTGGAATCGTCACCTCAGTGCTGCTCGTTGGTTGGGCGGTAGGGGGCATTATCTTTGGGCGCGTCTGTGATCGTATCGGTCGGACTCGTACACTTCTTCTCACCATGGCTATGTATGCGATTGGCACGGCCCTCTGCGCCATTGCTCCTAACATGACGTTTCTGATTATTTTTCGCATTATCGCAAGCCTTGGAATCGGTGGCGAGTGGGCGGCCGGTGCATCGATGGTTGCCGAAGTTGTCCCGGAGAAGCGGCGCGTGGAAGCCGGAGCTCTCCTTTATACATCAGCGCCGATGGGTTTGTTTCTGGCTAGCTATGTCAATTACTGGATTCAGGGCGTTGCGCTACCGTCGAGACCTGAAATTGCCTGGCGTTACGTTTTCTTGTTCGGACTGATTCCTGCCGCAGTTGCCTTTGTGGTCCGGTTTTTTGTTAAGGAGCCAGAGCGATGGAAGAAAGCAGCTACATCCATTCCTCCCAAGTTAACGGAGTTGTTCTCACCGCAATTCCGGACAATCACGCTGAGCGGCCTTGGTATGGCTCTGGTCGCATTGATCACGTGGTGGAGCAGTAATGCTTTTATCGTAACTGTGGCCACTGGTCTGGCCAACGCCGAAGCGTCGCTCAGGGGGCTCAATAATGTCGCGACGCAACAGTTAATTCAGGAGTGGAGCAAGTTTGCCACGAACGTGTTCAATCTTGGCGGTCTGATCGGCACGCTGCTCACGATACCATTGGCCAAGAAGCTGGGACGCAAACCGATGTACATAATTTATTTTCTGCTGTCGGGAATTGCGATGATGGCAACGTTTGGATTAGACCTTCCTCCACACGATCGTCTGTACGGTTATTTCTTCATCGGATTAACCGTTTTCGGTGTGTTTGGCTCGTTCACTTACTACCTGCCTGAGCTTTATCCCACACGGCTCCGCGCTACCGGTGCGGGCTTTTGTTACAACTCAGGCCGCATTATTGCAGCGATCGGACCCTTTGTGGTCGGCAGCGTCTCATCAATGGGAGCCGACGCTCTGGCAACAGCCATGCGGATGCTTTTCTGGGTCGGTGCCGTACCATTGGCTGGACTGTTGTTGATGCCATGGGTCATTGAAACTCGCCACCGCGTTCTCACAGACTGACGCTTCTCAAACTCCTATTGCGTGCGCTGTTCTTTTACTCTAGTCTGGAATTTTGTCTGCTTGAGAGATTTCACTCTAGGGTCATGAGGAATGGCGAAGGAAGTCAAAGAGGATCTCTGGACAATCGAGGATTCCGAGAATCTTTACCGAGTCAAACTTTGGGGAGAGTCGTACTTTCACGTCAATGAAGAAGGGCACCTTTCCGTGCGGCCCATTCTTGGAGACCCCATCAGCATCGACTTGTTTCGCGTCGTACAAGACTTGAGACAGCAGAAAATCCAATTTCCGCTGCTCATCCGCTTCCAGGATCTCCTCCGGTCCCGTGTCGTCGAACTCAATACCGCATTCCGCAAGGCGATTGAAGAATCTGAGTACGGGAATACATACATCGGAGTCTATCCGATCAAAGTGAATCAGCTTCACGAAGTCGTTCAGGAGATCCTGGAAGCTGGAAGACCTTTCGGTTTTGGGCTGGAGTGCGGGTCTAAAGCGGAGTTAGTCGCCGCACTCCCGCACCTGGAAGATGATCGGACGCTGCTCATTTGTAATGGTTATAAAGACCCGACCATGATGAGGCTGCTTCTGATTGGGCAGCTCCTTGGGAAAAATATCATTCCTATCCTGGAGAAATATTCCGAGCTTCGTCTCATGCTTCCCCTAGCCGACGAACTCGGCGTTAGACCTAAATTTGGCGCACGCGTTCGGGTCTCGGTAAACGGGTCAGGGAAGTGGGCCGCTTCGGGAGGCGACGCTTCCAAGTTCGGCATATCGATATCGGAACTCGTGACAATGATCGACGAAGTGACCGCCGGCGGCGTCGCGGACGGATTCAAGCTTTTGCATTTTCATCTCGGAAGCCAGATTCTCGATATTCAAAACCTCAAGCAAGCGGTCAAAGAAATCGCCCGGATTTATGCGACGCTCAGGAAACGCGGTTTGGATATTGAGTACGTCAATGTCGGTGGAGGCTTGGGTGTTAATTACGAGGCCGGCGAGGTGACGTCACCTCACGGCATCAATTACACACTTGAGGAATACGTCAACGCCGTGGTCTACACGGTCAAGGAAATTTGCGACAAGGAAAAAGTACCTCATCCGATTTTGGTGTCTGAAAGTGGCCGCGCTTTGACCGCACACCATTCGGCGTTGATTGTCGAAGTCATAGCAGCGCATCGGAAAGAGACAGCAGAAGAATCTCTGTCGCCCGAAAATATCGAGAATCCCGTAGTTCAAGAACTCGCAAAATTGCTCGCTTTCGTGACAGATAAACGCCGGAAATCCCTGCCGGTTTTGCTGGAAACTTTTCACGATGCCGCGGAGAAACGGCAGGAGGTGCGACTACTGTTCGAACTGGGCTATCTCAGCCTCGATCAGAAATCAATGGCCGAGAAGCTGTATTGGTCCATTTGCGTAACGATAAACGGCATGCTGCAGCGAAGGAATCCGGAATCGCTTCCGAAGGATCTCGTGGCCATGCGCGAACAGCTTAACGATCAGTACCTATGTGATTTCTCGGTATTTCAATCGATTTTGGACTACTGGGCTATCGGTCAAGTGTTTCCGATCATGCCCATTCACCGATTGAGTGAACAGCCGTCGCGCTTGGCGACGCTGGTGGATTTAACCTGCGATTCAGATGGAAAGGTGGATCGGTTTGTCGCTCCCACAGGATCGAAAAATGCCCTGGAGGTCCACGGCGTTGCAGATGATGAGCCGTACTACCTTGGGTTCTTCCTGATGGGGGCCTATCAGGATATCCTCGGCGACATTCATAATCTTTTTGGCCGGGTTACTGAAGTGCACGTTTACGCAGATGGCGATGAGCCCGACAATTACTTTGTTGAAAAAGTAATAAGGGGAGCAACGGTTCAGGAAATTCTGGCAGTCGTTCAGTACTTTCCCAACGACTTACAACGCAGGATGGAACAACTGATTCAGCAGAAGGTCAAGGAGGGATTGATCCGACCGAAGGTTGGCGTGCACCTTCTCGACCAGTACAGCAAGGCGTTCCACGAATATACCTATCTTGGACCCCCAGACGCTGCCTGACCGGCCGCTGTCCCCTTCTGTGGTAACATCTCCGATTTCATTTTTGTCAGGAATCATAGGAGGACTGAGTGAAATTTAACGGAGTTGACGTTCCAGTGAACGGCGAAAAAATCAGTGTCAGTGGAACAAATTTAGTCGTGCCGAACAATCCCATCATTCCCTTCATCGAAGGTGACGGCACGGGACGTGATATTTGGAAGGCTTCGCAGTTCGTATTCGATTCGGCACTCGAAAAAGTTTCAAAGGGGTCCCGGAGAATTGTTTGGTTCGAAGTATTCGCCGGCGAAAAATCCTTTGAAAAGTTCGGCTCGTGGTTACCGGATGACACACTGGCTGCAATTCAGGAGTTCCGAATCTCGATAAAAGGCCCTCTTACGACACCAGTTGGAGGCGGAATTCGCAGTCTCAACGTTACACTCCGGCAATTGCTCGATCTGTACGCCTGCGTCAGACCTGTACGTTACTTCGACGGCGTACCCAGCCCAGTCAAACATCCGGAAAAGCTCGATGTCATCGTGTACCGAGAAAACACCGAGGACGTTTATGCCGGCATCGAGTGGCCGGCGGGAAGCCCAGAGGCACAAAAAGTAATCGCGTTCCTACAGAAGGAACTCGGAAAGAAGATACGGCCGGACTCGGGCATCGGCATCAAACCTATCTCAATGACGGCCACTAAGAATCTCGCACGCCGCGCAATTCAGTATGCTCTCGATAACGGCCGACGCTCGGTGACCATCGTTCACAAAGGCAACATCATGAAGTACACCGAAGGCGCATTTCGTGATTGGAGCTATGAACTGGCAAAGGAAGAGTTCGGAGCGAAGACTGTGACCGAGGAGGAAGTGTCCGCCAAATACAACGGCAAAGTGCCAGAAGGAAAGTTGCTGATTAAGGATCGGATTGCCGATTCGATGTTACAGCAAGTACTGACGAGGCCAGATGAATACGATGTCATCGCCACACCCAACCTAAACGGTGATTATCTCTCTGATGCTTGCGCCGCTCAGGTGGGCGGGCTCGGCATTGCCCCTGGCGCGAATATTGGTGATGGATATGCCGTGTTTGAAGCGACTCATGGCACGGCTCCGAAATACGCGGATAAAGATGTCATCAATCCGGGCAGCGTCATCCTTTCAGGCTGCATGATGTTCGAACATCTCGGGTGGAAAGATGTTGCGGGGACTATCGAGAAAGCATTCGCGAAAACAATTCAACAACGAAAGGTTACTTACGATCTGGAGCGCCTGATGACGGGTGCGACGAAACTGAAGACATCTGAATTTGCTAAAGCAATTGTGGAGAACATGTAAATGGGAATGGGAAGACGGAAAGTCACTATTGTTGGCGCTGGCAATGTCGGCGCAACCGCCGGGCAACGTATCGCGGACAAGGAACTCGCAGATGTGGTTCTGATTGATATCGTCGAAGGCGTACCGCAAGGCAAGGCGCTCGACCTCGTCGAGTCCGCTCCGATTGAGGGATATGATTGTCGAATCACCGGTACAAACTCGTACAAGGATACCGCTAACTCGGACATCGTGGTCATCACGGCCGGTGTCCCCCGCAAACCAGGAATGAGCCGTGACGATCTGCTGAAGACGAATTATGGGATCGTTAAAGGCGTGACCGAAGAGGTCGTGAAGAATTCACCAAACTGCATCATTATCGTCGTCAGCAATCCTCTGGATGCAATGGTTCAAACCGCATTCCGTGTGAGCAAATTACCTAAGCAGCGCGTAATCGGTATGGCTGGAGTTTTGGATTCGGCGCGCTTTCGTTCTTTCATTGCCATGGAGCTGAACGTCTCGGTCGAAAACATTCATGCATTTGTGTTGGGCGGCCATGGCGATTCAATGGTGCCATTGCCGCGATATTCGACTGTCGCCGGAATTCCGATCACCGAATTGATGCCGAAGGAAACAATCGACCGTCTCGCTCAGCGGGCCCGTGACGGCGGTGCGGAGATCGTCAGTTACCTGAAAACCAGCGCCTGGTATGCACCTTCTTCTGCGATCGTTGAAATGGTCGATGCCATCCTGAATGACCGGAAAAAGATTCTGCCTTGTGCTGCCTATCTCGAAGGCGAATATGGAATAACCGGCCTGTATGTAGGAGTTCCAGTCAAGTTGGGCGCGAAAGGAATCGAACAAGTCGTCGAAATCAGTTTGACCCTGGAAGAACGCGCTGCGCTGCACAAATCTGCAGCCGCTGTGAAGGAACTTACGGACATCATCGGAGTCTAGGAACACAAAAAGCACAAAAGGCACAAAAGAATCCGTTAATGCTCAATTCCCAATTTTCAATTTTCATCCGATGGGAATTGAGAATTGGGAATTGAGCATTAACGGATTCTTTTGTGCCTTTGTGCTTTTGTGTTCCTGCCTTCCTACGAAATCTGCTGTGCGATTTGCGTCAAGACGGATTCGTTTATCTTGATCTGCTTGTTCGTCTCCATCTTCTTGCGCACTTCCTGAATATACGCGTTAAAGTATTGCTCGCGTCGCTCGGGCAGCAGTTCTGTGCGGACCATTTCCAAGGCCTTTTTCATCTCGTCCGGATTGACCTGCTGCCGCTCTTTGACAGCAAACGCAAGCGTCTTATTTGCGAACGTAATGGGAGTGCCCGGTTTTCCGAGCGGAAGTGTGAACATTTCCTTGTCCAGTTCGGCTATTGAACCGAATTCCGGAATGGACGACCCTTTAATCAGCATCTCGCTGGTTTTTACTTCGCCGCCAACTGCTTTTGCGACGGTCGCGAGATCCTTTCCCGACTTGACGAGTTCCTCAACCTGTTTTGCTTTTTCCATCGCAAGCTGTTTGGCTTTTTCTGTTTTCACATCTGCCATAACTTTTGCGCGAGCCTCTTCGAAGGAAGCAGGATGTGCTGCCACGATATCCACCAGCTGAGGTACCACGTACCCTCGGTCTACCTGGATTGCGGTGCCAATTTCGCCCTTACCCATGCTGAACATCTTTCGGTCCAATTCGGCTGCGTTGCCCAATTCCGGGATTTGCTGTCCGGGTTCCATCAGCGGTGTCTCCTTCACCTTGGCGTTATACTTGGCAGCCACTGCATCCAAGTCTTTGTTGTTAACGAGATCGACAGCAACCTGTTGTGCCAGATCGCTGGCTTTCTGTTCTGCCTTTCTCGTTTCAACGATGGGCCGGATAGCAGCCTTCAATTCTTCGAATGAACGTTCCCGAGCTTCCTGCTTACCGGTGACTTTAATAATGTGAATTCCGAATTGTGTCTGGACGAGATCGCTGATCGCCCCTACTCCGAGACTGAACGCCGCTTTTTCAAATTCGGGGACCATTTGGCCGCGGCCGAAATCCCCGAGGTCTCCTCCGGTTGAAGCGGTCGTGTCTTCTGAAAACTGCTTCGCGAGCTCACCGAAATCCTCGCCTTTTTTTGCACGATCGAGCACTCCGTGTGCCTTCTCCTTGATCTTTTCGATCTCTTCCGGAGTCTTCCCTTGGGTTTTGAACAGAATGTGCTGCGCTTTGAGTCGTTCCGGCAGCGTGTATTCGTTCTTGTGCTGATCAAAATATTGTCTCAGTTCATCGTCGGTAACATTAATTTGCGAGCGCAGCTGCAGCGACTCCAGGAAAACATATTTGGCTTTCCGCTTTTCGTTTACTGTGTACTTCGCTTTGTTTTTCTCGTAGTAATCGCGCTCGTCTTGCTCGCTGGGCGTGACCTTGTCTTCCAACTTCGCCGGGTCAATCACGAAATAGTCGAGTTTCGCCTTTTCGTTCTTGCGGGTGTACTCCTCCTCGGCTTCTCGATCGGTAACGTTCACGCCGGCCGTGATGAAGCTCTTGAGCTTGTCTGTAAGAATTTCATTCGCAACACTGGACTCGAAGTCGTCAATGGTGAGATTGTTTTGCGCGAGAATCGCTTGATATCGCGCGCGCCCGATAAAAGCGCCGTTTTCGCGAAAGATGGGATTCTCGAGGATCTTTTGTTCGACTTCGGAGGACGAAGCGTTCAAGCCCAGTCGTTTCGCTTCCTCGGTAATCACATGGCGGACGACGAGAGCGTCCATGATTTGTCGCTCGAACCGAAAGGCCCGAAGCATTTCGGGGTTGATCTGGCCCCTCATGCGATCTACGTAGTTCCGGTAAGCTGTCTGGAACTCCCGAGCGCTGATGCTATCGGCGCCGATCGACGCAACGTCGTTGGTGATGCTGACGTTCGGTAAATCGCCAAAAGGAATATAAAGCGTCACAAGGGTCACGCTAAAGATGAAAATGAGGATGACCCACACCCATTTCAAGGTAGAGCGTCGACGCCTCATGAAATCCAACATAGATGATCCTCCTGAAGACCTAGGAAAAGGCGACACCAAGCTGAGGCCGGGAGTAAAATGGCACAATTCGATTTTCGCCCGTCCCGAATTGATGTCCTCGAATTATAAGGAAGTTATGCTAGCAGAAGTTTTAGGATTTCGGATTGTCGATTTCGATTATGATGGACCGTCATTGGGGTCGCAATCCCGCCGCCTAGATGCTTTTGATCGGATAATATCTCCTCTAGAATGTAAGGAGCCCAAAGGACTCACATGAATTTTCGTCCGCTATTTAGCCTCTTCTCCAGCGACCTCGCGATTGACTTGGGTACCGCAAATACTTTGGTTTACGCGAAAGGGCGCGGCATCGTCGTCAACGAACCCTCAATCGTTGCGATCAACAAACTCACCAACACACCTGAGGCTGTCGGCAAGGAAGCTAAAGACATGCTCGGCCGTACCCCCGGGAACATCGTCGCTATTCGTCCGATGAAGGATGGCGTTATCGCGGATTTCACGGTAACCGAGAAAATGCTGACGTACTTCATTCAGAAAGCGCATAGCCGTAAAGTACTCGTCCATCCGAGAATCGTCATCGGAGTTCCGTCAGGTATCACGCAGGTTGAAAAAAGAGCGGTTCAGGATTCTGCGTACCGGGCGAAGGCCAGCGAGGCACATTTGGTCGAGCAGGCGATGGCGGCCGCTATCGGAGCGGGACTGCCAGTTACCGAACCATCGGGCAATATGATCGTCGACATTGGTGGGGGAACGACGGAAATAGCCGTAATCTCGCTATCCGGTATCGTCCACAGCCGTTCGGATAAAGTTGCAGGTAACGAAATGGATGAGGCGATCACTCAGTACATTAAGCGGAAATACAATCTGCTTATCGGAGAACGCACAGCCGAGGCGATCAAAATCGAGATTGGCTCTGCTTACCCTCTTGAACAGCCGCGCACCATGGAGATCAAAGGTCGAGATTTGATGGAAGGCGTTCCGAAGAGCGTTATCATTTCAGACGAAGAGATTCGGGAGGCGCTGGACGAGTGCATCAACATCATTATCAACTCCATACGAGTGGTCCTCGAACGTACTCCCCCCGAGCTCTCGGCCGACATCGCGGATAAAGGGATCGTGTTGGCTGGTGGCGGCGCGCTCATCAAGAACCTCGACAAGCGGATCCGGGAGGAAACCGGGCTCCCGGTGACGTTAGCCGAAAACCCACTCTCCTGCGTGGTTTTGGGTACGGGAAAGATGCTGAGCGACTTTGATCTCCTGAGGAAAATCGCGATTAACTAACGCGTACCAGGTATATGAGTCGAAACGTTGCTGCCTCTCAAAAGCGTGCCTGGATTGCGCTGGCAGCGGCCCTCATTTTTCACACGGGCCTGATTTCTTTGCAGAGTCATCAACGCGTGGATAGGGGTTTCGTTCGCGTCTGGATCCTCGATCTGCTTGCCCCGGTCGAAAAACTCGCGGATCGCTCGCTTTTCAGTGTCCACTCCGTGTGGGATCACTACATCTCGTTGGTTGAGGAGCACGAAGAAAACGTGCGCCTTCGGCACGAGAATGACTCACTCCGGATGGAGTTGATGCAGCAGAAGGAGCAGATTCTCGAGGCGCAACGCATTCGAACCCTCGCGGGCATGACCGACTCTCACATCGGTAAATCAGTCATCGCTCGAGTAATCGGCCGCGATCCGGCACGCAATCAGACCGTCACAATCGACAAGGGCGCCGTGGACGGACTGAGACCCGATTCGGCTGTTATCACTGCCGAAGGCATCGTCGGACGCGTCATTCACGCCAGTAATCATTTTTCGATTGTGCAGCTGATCGTGGATTCGCAAAGCGCCGTTGGAGTCATGCTGGAAACAACCAGACAGCGAGGAATCCTCAATGGCATGGGTACACGTGACCTCGCGCTCGACTACATTGACGATGACAACGACTTGAAACAGGGAGATACGTTTCTAACTTCTGGTGAGGATCGCATCTATCCCAAAGGTTTACTCGTAGGTACCATCACGCAGGTTGGTCCTAGAAAGGGCCTGTTGAAAGCCGTTCAGGTACGTCCCGCAGCTGATTTGAGCCGTTTAGAAGAAGTCCTTTGTCTGATTGATTTTTCCAGAAGCGCAGAGATTGCCGATCCTGCTCAAGCAGTGCCTGCCCCATGAAGACTTATCCGATGATTCGAATCAATACACTGGCAATCGTCGGCAAGTTTGTGACGGCCTTAATCGCTGTTGTAGTCATTCAAGGGGTTCTGTCTTTCAAATTTAAGGTATTCGGATACTTCGATTTACCTCTGATCTTCTCCGTCTTTTATGGGTTTACCCTAGGTAATCCCATCGCCTCCCTTTTGATCGGCGGTTCCCTGGGACTGATGCAAGACAGCCTTTCAGGCGTGGTTCTCGGAGCCAATGGCCTAAGCAAAACACTAATTGGATTTTGTGCAGCAATGGCAGGATCCAAGTTCGCTGTGGACCAGACAATTACTCGAATCCTCGCATTGTTTTTGTTTAGCGTGGGGGATAGTCTTCTGGTTACGATACTCGGGCTTATGGTGACTCCAGCGGCAAGCGCCACATATAGTAGCGCCTTCGGCACGTGGCTACTATCGGCGACTTTCAATACCCTGCTTGGGCTAGTCTTGTTTGGGTATCACGATCGGCGGAGTAATGTTACAGCGTGAAGAAATAGAACTGCTGCGGTGGCGGATCAGTATTATCGGCTATGTCATTGTCGCAGTATTGCTCGTTTTGGGATTCGGATTCTGGAACGCTCAGGTTGTCCAATCCGGATATTACCAGCAGCGCGCGGAACAGAACCGCATTCGTGAGATTCCTCTGCCGGCCCCTCGTGGGCGGATCTACGACCGAGAGCATCGGATCCTCGCGGACAACCGTCCCTCCTATAACATCCTTCTGATTCGCGAAAATAGTCCGCACACTTTGGAGCAGTCTGCAGAATTGCTGAGCGCCGGCATCAGCATGTCGAAAGAAGAAGTACTGGACCGTATTAACCGATCGCTTAAACGACGCGATCCGAAATTTCGCCCGATACTTTTGAAAGAAGACGTCTCAGTTGGTGACATTGCGTTCGTTAAATCGCACCGTTTTGAATTGCCGGAGATCAGTGTTGAGATTCAACCTCGGCGCCGCTATCTGGAAGACCAGTTGGCGGCCCACGCTCTTGGATATGTGGGTGAAATCACGGAATCGGAGTTGACGAGTCCGGAGTTTGCGAATTTCAAATCCGGTGATCAAATCGGTAAAGCGGGCCTTGAACGCGAATACAACAATATCCTAGTCGGCAAAGACGGCTTTAAGCGCGTCATTGTAAACAGCGGAGGCCGCGAAATGGGCCAGCTCGCTCGAGAAGAAGCCATTCCCGGCAATGATCTCGTAACTACAATTGACCTTGATCTACAGCGGGCCGCCGAAGAGATCGTCGGGGACCATGCAGGTGCCGTGGTTGCGTTGGATCCAAGGACCGGCGAAATTCTCGCTCTCGTCAGCAGGCCGTCCTATGATCCAAATCTCTTTGCCACCAGAATTTCTGCGATCGACTGGAAAAGCCTGACGACCGATCCTCGCAAACCGCTGCAGAATCGCGCGATTCAGAGCCGTTTTTCTCCCGGCTCCGTCTTCAAAGTATTCATGGCTGCGGCAGGCTTGGAGGCCGGAACATTGAACCCCGTGCAAACGGTGTACTGTCCCGGTTACGCAACTTTCTACGGCCATACTTTTGCGTGCGACAAGCATGATGGTCACGGAACGACGAGTCTTCACAACGCCATCGTCAATTCCTGCAATGTTTTTTTCTACAACGTTGGGAACGACCTCGGTATCGGCCGTATTTCCCAATATGCCCGCATGATGGGCCTCGGACGAAAAACCGGTATCGATTTGCCTAATGAGGATGCGGGTTTGATTCCCTCGGAGGAGTGGAAGCAACGCGTCTACAAAGCCAAATGGTATGCAGGTGAAACAATCTCAGTTGCGATCGGTCAGGGCTATGTCGCCGTTACGCCGATGCAAGCCGCCTGGGCTATGGGCGGCCTCACAACCGGCGGCCGGTTGAAGCAGCCGCACTTGGTCAACCCTCAGGACCTCAAAAAGATTGGAATGCCGGGGGACGAGATTGTCGAAGAAGATTACCCCATTCACCAATCAACGGTGGATATCGTAAGTACCGCAATGTGGGGTGTGGTCAACGAACAGGGAACTGGCTTTCGCGCTAAAATCGATGGGTTCGACGTAGCTGGAAAGACGGGTACGGCGCAGGTCGTTGGCAAGCAGGCAAATTTGAAGGGACAAGAGTACAAGGATAACGCCTGGTTCGTGGGTTTTGCGCCGTATCGAAATCCGGAAATTGTTGTGGCCGCTTTCATTGAAAATGGCGGCTGGGGCGCGGAAGCCGCGGCCCCCGTCGCGCACGCGGTGCTCGAGACGTATTACAAAAAGAAGTTGGGGCAATTCGAAGCTAAGCTCAATACGATTGCTCTCCGGTAATCATTTAAATGATAGGATTCAGGTCGAAATTTTGGCAGGACTTCGACTGGCTGCTACTGTTTGCGGCGTTGTTTCTCTCCTTTATCAGTCTCACCGAGATTTATAGCTCAACAATGGCGCAGTCTTCGGAAGACTTTTTCGCCCGGCAGCTCGCATGGGTGACTGTTGGCGTAGTATTTCTGTTTGTCGTCGCCGCGATCGACTATCACCTGATAGCGGAACATATACCCTGGTTGTACATGCTGGCTGTGGGCGCTCTCATTTACACGTTGGCGCTGGGTCATAGGGTTGCAGGATCCAAAAGCTGGGTCGTCTTTGGGCCCGTTGCGTTTCAGCCTTCAGAGCTCACCAAAATGGTCGTCGTTATTGCAATGGCCCGATACCTGTCCGAGCTGAGAATCGGCCGATACATGACCCTGATGCAGATTGTGAAAGGTTGTGTTATCGCTCTGGTACCGGTAATTCTTGTCATACGTCAGCCGGACTTGGGCACCTCGCTGACCTACTTGCCGGTCATTGCCGTCGGGCTGTTTATCAGAGGTGTAAAGCCGGTAGCGTTAATTTCGCTGATTTTGGGTTTTGTCCTCCTTCTTCCCGTTTCATGGTTGGTCCTTAAGCCTTACCAGAAGGAGCGTATTTTGACTTTTCTCGACCCGGAGAGGGATCCGACGGGTAGAGGGTATCAGGTGACTCAATCGAAAATTGCCATTGGTTCCGGCGGATTGATTGGAAAGGGCGTTTTCAACGGTTCGCAGAATCAGCTGGGATACTTGCCGACGCGGCATACGGATTTCATTTTTGCGGTCGTCGGCGAGGAGTTGGGTTTCACCGGTGTAGTTGCCACGCTAGGACTGCTGACATTTATCGTCTTTCGATCGATTTACCATGCGCAGACGGCCCGCGACAACCTTGGTCTATTCATCGTTATGGGAGTTGTGGGAATTTATTTTTTTCACATCATCGTTAATGTAGGAATGGTCATCGGCTTCATGCCGACAACCGGAATTCCTCTTCCGTTTATGAGCTATGGCGGTTCATCCGTATTGACTGCTTTTATAGCTCTCGGACTCGTGATGAGCGTCCGGCGCTGCCGCTACGTGAATTGACGTGGGCGTGCTATATTGCGGTTCAGGCGCAGCCTTTGATTTGGACAGTGGGCGTGGTCGCCCGCTACAGCGCGTCAAGATTTGCTAAGTTCTGCCCGTTAAGAGTTGAGCGATTCTCGTTGAGTTGTTCCTCCGGGCACAGGAGTTCCAATGACAATAGGTGGCCTTTGCCTTCCGGCAGCGTGTCCCCAGGTGTCCCTGTGCATTGCTAAAAACGGGCACAGGAGTTTCGATGCAGAAAGAATTGATTATTTCAACGACACCTCAGGAAACGAAGCTTGCCATCCTCGAGGACGATGAACTCGTTGAGTTCTACATAGAGCGGTACCGTTCCCAGGGTATCGTCGGCAATATATACAAAGGTAGGGTGACGAAAGTCCTCCCGGGAATGCAGTCGGCCTTTGTTGATATCGGCCTTGAGCGGGATGCCTTCCTCTACGTTTCCGATTTCTTCGAGGATACCGAAGAATACGAAAAGATCGTCTCTACGGTAGAAGATGAAGTTGCCCAGCTCCAGGAAAGTGGGCGAGGAAAACCTACCAGTGCACCTTCGCCTGCACCTGCACCTGCGCCTGCGTCACTGCCCACTCCGGTAACGATTACTGAACCGGCGGAGCCGCCTGTCTTCGGTGTAATCCAGCCGATACCCGGCGAAGTATTAAGTGAAGGAGATCGGTCTGAACAGACCGCGTCGACACCGGCTCCCGGTCCAGCTGCCGGCATTCATGATGATTACGACCGCCGTGCGGGGCGGGGCCGCAGAGATCGCGACCGACGCGGAAAGAAACCTAAGATCCCGTCGTTTGAAGGCAAATCGTACGAGCGTGAGAGTCGTCCTGATGACAGGTCCTACAGCACCGGCACGCTTGAAGTCCTGCCTGGCGAATCGCTGGCCAAGCTTTCGCGCCGTGCCGAACCAGAGGCATTGCGTGAGACCGAACAGGGCGGCGAGGTCGATCACAGAGACGCAGCTCTTGGTGCTGTTGCCGAGGAACCGCCCCCGATTACGCAATCTGAGCCGGCGTCTCCTATTCCTCCAGAGGTGACGGAAGGCGGTGTCGTTACGGACTCGACGGCAACGGACAGCGCGAAACTGACTACGAAAGAATCGAATCTCTCGAAAGACGGAGAGGAACAGACCTCGGAAGAGAATCCCTCTTCCAGCGCCCGCATTACCGATCGGTCCGACAATTACCAGTTTGCGCATCGATCTTCGAATCGACGCGCTCGCCGAGGTCGTGGCGGTCCGCCGCCGGTGAAAAGCGAGGAGCATCGTAGCAATGGCCATTCGCCGAAAACTGGTCCAATGATTTCCGAGCTCCTGCGAGAGGGGCAGGAAATACTGGTCCAAATTTCAAAGGAACCGCTGGGTAAGAAAGGTGCCCGCATCACGTCACACATTGCGCTTCCGGGTCGGTACTTGGTCTACATGCCGACAGTCGAACACGTGGGCGTATCCCGAAAAATCGCTTCGGACGAAGAACGTTTGCGGCTGAAAAGAATCATTCACGAGAATCGCAATGGTTTGCCTGGCGGATTCATCGTGCGTACGGCTGCTGAAGGACGCGGCGAGGATGAATTCGTTCAGGACATTCGGTTCCTTGGCAACCTCTGGTCGGACATACGGTCAAAAAGTGAAAAGAAATCGGCTCCAGTATTGATTCATCGCGATCTGAATTTGGTGCAGCGCCTCCTTCGCGATCAACTGTCGCAAGATTACCGTGCGATTCGTCTGGACAACGAGGCGGAGTTCGCGACTGTTCTCGATTTTGTAAGCAAATTCCAACCTGCGCTCGTGAATCGGGTGAAGCTCCATCTAAAGGACACGCCGATTTTTGAAGAGTATGGACTAAATACCGAGATCGATAAGGCGCTCCGGCCGAAGGTATGGCTGAAGTCGGGCGGCTACATCGTGATCAATCAGACTGAGGCGCTGGTAGCGATCGACGTCAATACCGGTAAGTATGTCGGCAAGTCGAACCGCCTGGAAGACACCATTGTTAGAACGAACGTGGACGCTGTTCATGAAATAGTGCGGCAGATTCGGCTGCGTAACCTGGGCGGAATTATCGTTGTCGACTTCATCGACATGGAAGAGAAGAAGAATCGCCAACGCGTCATGGCTGCCCTGGAGGAAGCGCTTCGGGCAGACCGGTCGCCTTCGAAGATTCTGCAGTTTAACGATTTCGGCCTCGTAGCGATCACCCGCAAGCGGACGCAACCATCATTGGAGCGCACCCTTTGCCGTCCATGTGCGTATTGCAATGGTTCGGGCTGGTCGAAGTCGCCTGAAACGATTTGTTACGAGATCCAGCAGGAGATCAAAAAGATGGCGCACCTGTTCGACAGCAAGGAAATTACAGTGCGCGTCAACCCGGAAATCGCCAAGGCACTTAAGAGCAACGAATTTGTTTCTCTGAATGAAATCGAAGATTGGACGAAGAAAGATATCGTCGTGAAATCGGATCCGCTTCTTCACGAAGAGCACTTCGATATTTTCTAGGGACGATCAGTGAAGGAACAGCCGCCGTTTGATGTTGCGATCATCGGAAGTGGTCCGGGCGGATATGTTGCTGCCATTCGTGCGGGCCAGCTTGGTTTGAAAACCGCCGTGATCGAGAAGGACACCCGATACGGCGGCACCTGCCTTCTACGCGGCTGTATCCCAACCAAAGCGCTTTTACGGGATGCGCACCTGTTTCAAGAACTTAAAAGAGCCTCACAGCAGGGACTGTTCAAGACCGGTGACATCAGCATCGACTTCGGAAAGATTCAAGAGCGCAAGAGCGACGTCGTGGACAAGATGGCAAAGGGTGTGGAATTTCTTTTCCGCAAAAATAAAGTTACGGTATTCAAAGGTTACGGCACCATCGCGACACCGAACAAGATCGTCGTAAAGGGTAATGGGGCGTCGACGGAAGTAAACGCCAAAAACATCATTGTTGCCACTGGTTCGGAGGCGAAATCGCTTACCGGTTACAACTTCGACGAAAAGACCATCCTAAGTAATGTAGGTGTCCTCGAGCTCAGTCAAATACCCAAATCCATGCTCATCGTCGGAAGCGGCGCCGTGGGTGTGGAATTTGCATCGATCTACAACAGCTTCGGCACGAAAGTCACGTTGATCGAAGTTTTGCCCGCTATCGTCCCTATTGAAGACGAAGAGGTATCTAAGGAGCTGAAACGTGTATTCACGAAAAAGGGAATCGAAGTTTACACGAAAGCGAAATTGGAGAGTGCAAAGGCCGGCGACTCTGGGGTCGAGGTAACCTTTCAGACTGAGAAGGGCGAAGTGAAAAAATACACGGTCGAGAAGGTCTTGATGGCGACCGGCCGTGGGCCCAATACGCCGAATATCGGTCTCGACAAGATCGCTGTCGTCCTGGATCGCGGCTTCGTGAAAGTGGACGGTTACATGGAAACGAACGTCAAAGGCGTTTATGCGATCGGCGACATTACTTCGTCGGCTGCCTTGGCTCACGTTGCTCAACAGGAGGGGATCGTCGCGGTTGAGCGGATTGCCGGCAAACACCCGATTCCCATCAACTATAACCAGGTGCCTGCGTGCACCTACTGTGATCCCCAAGTTGCTAGTGTCGGACTGACCGAAGCAAAAGCGGCTCAAGCAGGCTTCAAGGTGAAAGTCGGAAAATTCCCATTCACCGCCATTGGTAAGGCGAAGATTGAGGATGCCAGTGAAGGCTTCGTCAAAGTCGTAGCGGATGCGAAGTACGGCGAGATTCTTGGAATTCACATGATTGGCAACACCGTCACCGAAATGATTGCTGAAGCCGTTGCCGCAATCGCGCTCGAAGGAACCGTAGAAGATTTAGTCAATACCATCCACGCGCATCCAACACTCGCCGAAGCGACTCATGAAGCGATGGAGAACGTGTTCGGAGCTGCGATTCATATCTGACACGCTATACTGGCCGTATCATGAGCAATCGTCCGGATTGGCTGAAAGTGCGCATTCCCAGCGGTGAAAACTTCTTCGAAGTGAGGCGCATTCTCCGCGCTCATCGGCTGAACACGATATGCGAAGACGCGATGTGTCCAAACATCGCCGAGTGCTGGGGCAAACATCGCACTGCCACATTCATGATTCTCGGCGATATATGCACGCGCGCATGTGCCTTCTGCGCGGTGAATAGTGGTCGTCCTACTGAATACGATCTGATGGAACCCGCCCGGGTCGCCGCAGCAATCGCAGATCTAAAGCTGAAACATGCCGTTATCACTTCGGTCGATCGCGACGATCTACCTGACGGCGGGGCCATGATCTTTGCGGAAACTGTCCGTCAGATACGCATCCGGGACGCAGAGGTAAAAATCGAACTGCTGACGCCGGATTTCCAGGGTTCGCTCGACTCGGTGCGCAGAGTAGTCGATGCAGGTCCCGACATCTTTTCACACAACATCGAAACTGTCCGGCGCTTGTATCCAACGATCCGATTCAAATCCGATTACACGTCGTCCTTCGGATTGCTGAAGGCAGCTAAAGCCATGAGCCCTCGCGTTTTCATAAAGACGGGAATCATGGTTGGTCTTGGCGAAGAAAAGGAAGAGATCGTCGAACTTATGGAGCACGCCGTGGAAGCAGGAGTGGACATCCTGACAATCGGCCAGTATCTCCGGCCGTCAGCCAAACACGCCCCGATAAAGAAGTACTACCATCCTGACGAATTCACCGAACTACGCGAAGTTGGACGTGGACTGGGAATTCGCTGGCTTTTTTCCGGTCCGCTTGTCCGTAGCTCGTACCACGCTGAAGACGTCTTCGACCAGATGATGGCTCAGCCTTAGTCCAGCGGTTCGAGCTTCACGATTGAAGCACCGTGGTTGTTGCCAACCCAGAAAGTCACGGGGGTGGTGGAGTTCTGCACAAAGACACGGCGCACATTTGTAAAATGCGGCAACAGGTACTCGACGATCTTGCCGGTTTTCGGATCGAGCCGTTGTACTCGATCACTGAACTCCCCTCCCGACCACACTTCGCCGTTCTTGTCCGCAGTCGCATCGTAAGGCCAAGATTCGGGAGTTGGAGCAATCCATTCTTCGAACCGTTCGGTTCGCGTCTCGAACAATCCAATCCGGTTCGCGCGGTTTTCGCCGAACCACAAACGGCCTTGCAAATCCATCATGCCGCGGCGTGGTGCCGAGTTCCGGGTTGGCGTTTGGTATAGCGCGATCTTTCCGGTCTTCCCATCGATTCGTCCGATATTCTCGCGGCCAAACACAGTGAAATAGACGTTATTCTGAGCGTCCGAAATCACATCGTAGATGTTCGGTCGGGGAACCCGATACGGCTCGAATACTTCAAACTTGCCCGTCGCTGTATCTAGTCGCAAAACCGTGTACGTTCCGGCATCTTGCAGCCAGACTTTGCCATCAATGTGATGGTGCTCCGGACTCACCTGATTGATCTGAACGTGATCGCCGTTTAAGTCAGGGGGAAGGCTCCAGGTCTGAAATTTCTCGGTTTTCCTATCGAACTTGGCCAGACCGCCCTGAAATTGCATACCTAGCCATGGATTTTCGTCTTCGTCAAACCGCACGGCCAAACTGCCGGTCGGCATTTTAGGTTTGAGCAGGGGAACTTCGTATTCGGTAACCTTTCCCGTTTTGGGATCGAGCTTTCCGAGGATCTGTTCGCCAAAACTGGCGTACCATGCCAACCCTTGTGAATCCACAATCACATCGTGGGGCTGTCTTGTTCGTTGCGGCAGATCGTATTCGGTATAGATAACCCGCGTCGCTCGTCCTTTTGGACGCGGATGCTTTTTGAAAGCGTAACTCCATTCGCCGGCGCTTAGATTTACTGTCGTTAAATATTGCGCCTGCCTGCGCCAGCCCTCCTGCCGTTGTTCGAGAGGTTCCTCTCCTCCGCCTATTCTTGCGGCGACCAACTTCTGGATCATTAATGGAAACGACAGCTGGGGATATGTCGACATTCGCTCGATAACCGCAGTTAACTTGTCGGCGTCATAGCGCGACCGTGCAACGCGTTCGAGCGTGTGACAATGCGTACAAGCGCGCACCGAAGCCTTCTGTTGTTCGGTGCCGGGAAAACTCTCCAGCCATTCGGCATTCGAAAGCTGGGACGCGAGATTGTTCGTTTTGATGAGTTTCAGATCGACCGTCGTCGGTCGGTCGGGAGAGATCTCGAGGGCTCGGGCATTTTCAAGGTCATAACCCACAGCACGAACCGCAAGGCTGAATTGGCCCGGAGGCAATTTTGCCGCAGGAAACTGGAACCGGCCCTGTTCATCGCTGACCACTGTTATCGTGATAGTTGACCCTGTTTTCTTTGCACTGATAAGTACGCCTTCCATCGGACCTTCTTCAGTCGAGCTGACTCGGCCGCTTAGAGCAATCGTCGACTGAGTGCGGGCAGTGCGCGTGTAAACGAAAGCAACGCCGGCAATCATCAATGCGAGCAGAGCGATGCGAAGTCTCATCGGACCTCCGATCTTTATCGAGAATCTAACGCATTATCACAGGTCCGGTCTCTTTCGAAAAGCTTTCGCGAACTAAGGCTTCGGGATGCGAAGTGTCGCACTGATCATCGTCATGCCGTTTATCAAGTAAATGAGAGCTAGGGGATGTAGCGTAGCAGGACGCAATCGCCAGGTTCCAAGCCATAGATTGTTCCCAATTGCTTCTTGTGAAAAAGCCAGTCCCAAAATCGTCACAATAATAATGCTCGTCGGAATTGGCGTGCCTTCGAAGTATTTCACTTTCCCCGTGCCGTTGGATAAGGCTGCAGCTGTAACGTTGAAGCGTGCGAGCCGACTGAGGCCGCACACGACAAAAACGGTGAGAATTAACATGTCCCACCCTCCGCGCAATCCGAGTGTGAATCCGAGTACGGCAGGCGCGACGCCGAAAGAGACGATATCCGCCAAGGAATCCAAGTCCGCACCCAATGCAGACTGTCGGTGCGACCGCCGTGCCCAATAGCCATCTGTGATATCGCACAACAGTGCCAGATAGAGTAGGAGAAATGCGATCCAGAAAAATTCGTTCTTTCCTTCGGCGATGTAATCGAGGCAAAGAAAAATGGAAATGGTTCCACAGCTCGCGTTGCCAAGCGTGAACAGATCGGCGACGGTATATGACCGCAACATTGAGAGATGTTTGGTGGGCATAAGCTTCAAAGGAAGGAGGGAACACAAAAAGCATCCCCGGTCCCGAAATCAGCAATCAGCACTCCGCATTCGCCGATGTGGAATAACCTTAAAAAATATTTGTTAACGATATTCCAAATCGGCGAGCGGCGAGTGCTGAATGCTGATTTGGGGACCGGGGATCCTTTTGTGTCCTTCCTCTCCGGTCTAGTTGCTGGTTGTAGGGAGTGGTGTCTTTCCGTCCAGCACGAAGGTCAGCATCTTTGGCTTAACCGGCGGTGCGGCTGGAGCCGCGCCCGGTGCAGGTCCAACTGCTGGGCCCGGAGCCGGTGGATCGGCGCGCTGGCCTTGGGCCGCCGCGCCTGCCAGGTCCGGTGGCAATGGATTGGTACCGCCGGGCGCACCGCCGCCACCGGGCGCACCGCCGGGGGGAAGAGACACTGTTCCGGTACCGCCCATTAAGGAAACGTACTGCTTTCCATCAACCATATATGTGATCGGTGGGCCCATACCTCCGCGCAGTCCGGTTTGAACCTCCAGCAATTTCTCTCCCTTATCGGCGCTATAAGCCATCAGCCGTCCGTCATTGATAACCTGAAAAACGAGGTTGCCCGCGGTTGTTACTGTACCGCCGCCTATGCTTCCCCCGCCGACTGTGCGCCATCGCTCTTTTTGAGCGATCGGGTCCCAAGCGACCAGCACTCCGCGCTGCCCTTCAACGGGAGCCGGTCCAATGGCAGGCGGGATCTTCGCTGGATTCGCCGTCGGTTGTGGTGCGGGGGCGGCGCCGCCTCCGCCGCGGTTACCTCGAAGCAGCCCAGTGTTGGAGCGGCCTGGAGTATACGTAAAGTTCGGATCGACGGTGTAGGTACTGGTGCTGCTTGTCGACGTTGGAATGTAGACCATTCCGGTAGTTGGGTTGAAAGACATAGGAGACCAGTTGTGTCCACCGCCGGGACCGGGAGAGATCGTCACAGTTTCGTCGTTGTGATCGTAGTGCGCTTCCGGATTGATGATTGGACGACCCGTTTCCGGATCGATGCCTTTGGCCCATGTGACCTGCGCAAACGGCTGAGCCGAAATGAACGATCCAGTCACGCGATCAAGTACATAGTAGAAACCGTTCTTGTTGGCCTGCATGATGACTTTGCGTTGACGTCCATTGATCACGAGGTCTGCGAGAATGAATCCCTGGACGGCATCAAAGTCCCACGAATCCCCCGGAGTGGGTTGGTAATACCATTTCAACTCACCCGTGTCGGGCTTAACAGCCAGAATCGAACAGACGTAAAGATTGTCCTTGCCCTTCGATTTTCGAAGCTCTTCAGGCCAGGGACCGCCGTTGCCTGTGCCGACATAAATCAGATCGGCTTCAGGATCGTATGCCATGCCGTCCCAGACTGTTCCTCCTCCGCCTAGTTTCCACCAGTCGCCGGACCAGCTTTCTGCCGCTTTTTTCAGGGCCGGATGCTCGAAAGGTTTGGATGGATCGCCTGGAATCGTAAAGAATCTCCAAGCGAACTGGCCACTGTTGGCATCGAACGCGGAGAAAAATCCGCGAACGGGATATTCGGCTCCGCTGACACCAACGATAACCTTACCCTTCGCGATGCGAGGCGCCATCGTGATCGTGTAATTGTCTTGTGGGTACGCGACGCGCGCCTCCCAAAGAGGCTTTCCGGTTTCGGCGTCGAGAGCCTCAAGCCTGCCGTCGATAACTGGAGCGATGACCTTGCCTTGATAGATTGCGATTCCGCGATTTACGACTCCACAACAGATTTTCGGGCGCACTGCGGTTTGATTGACTTCCGGGTCCCAGCGCCAGCGCTCGTTTCCCGTACGGGCGTCGACAGCAAAAACAACACTCCAGTTCGTGATGCCATACAAGGTTCCATTGTGGGCAAGCAGGGTGGCTTCTTGATTACCGCCTCCTGGTCCAACATCGAACGACCAGGCCAATCCAAGCCGGTTCACATTGTTTACGTCGATCTGTTTGAGTGGACTATAGCGAGTCTCGCCTGGAGTCAGACCATAGGTCAGCCATTCCTCGCCGGTCTTACCACCAGATCTCAATGCCAAATCGTCAATGCGTCGTATCTGCTGACCCGCGACGATCCATGTCGCGAGGAGCAGCCCTAACAGTGATGAACTTAGAACGATCATCTTTCGAGCCCGCATGCGCCACCTCTCGAGTGATGTGTGGAGTTGCCAGCGCAATATATCAGAAACAGACCGGCAAAGCCTTAGTTGGCGTAGAATCGACTGCCATTTGAAAGGAAAGGACTTCATGCGCCTTCAAGGTGTCGTCGGCATTGCGGTTTTCCTGGCTATCGCCTGGATTACAAGCGAAAAGAAAAAGAGGGTCAAAGTCTCCACCGTTCTGACGGGCGTCATCGTTCAGTTCACCATCGCAGCGCTCCTTCTCTATGTGCCCGTGTTCAAAAGATTCTTTCTGCTCTTAAACAACATTGTTCTTGCCTTGGATTCAGCGACGCGAGCCGGGACGTCCTTTGTGTTCGGTTACGTTGGAGGAGGCCCGCCGCCATTCATGTTGCAAGACGCCGGCGCTAACTTTGTTCTCGCCTTCCAGGCGCTTCCACTTGTGCTGGTGATCGGGGCCCTTTCCTCCTTATTGTTTTATTGGATGATACTTCCGTATGTCGTGCAGGCCTTTTCATTCGTGCTGCGGAAGACGATGAACATCGGCGGGGCTTTAGGTCTGGGGGCATCCACAACAATTTTTCTTGGGATGGTAGAAGCGCCTTTAGTAATCAAGCCCTACCTGAAGAACATGACCCGAAGCGAACTGTTTTCGTTAATGACCGTCGGGTTGGCGTGTATTGCGGGAACGGTCATGATTTTGTACGCCACAATCTTGAACGGCGTTATACCGGATCCGCTGGGCCATATTCTCGTAGCCTCGTTTATTCACGTCGCCGCGGCAATCACTATTGCTCGGATCATGGTTCCCGAAACGGGAGAGGAGACTGCTGGTAGCTTGATCCCGCCGCGAGCAGCGTCAAGCTCGATGGATGCCATTGTGAAAGGGACCACGGACGGTCTCTATCTACTGCTCAATATTGTTGCCATGCTTCTTGTGATGGTCGCATTGGTGCAGTTGGTTAATCTGTTGGTTGGGTTGTTGCCCAATGTTGGCGGCCAGCCGCTCACGCTTCAGCGCATACTCGGATTTGTGATGGCTCCCGTCGTCTGGCTCTTTGGAATCCCCTGGGCACAGGCCCAAACGGCGGGGTCCCTCATGGGGACGAAGACCATCCTGAACGAATTGCTTGCCTTCCTTGATCTGGCCAAATTGCCGTCGGAGGCCCTGGATGCCCGCAGCCGGCTTATCATGACGTATGCCCTTACAAGCTTCGCCAACTTCGGGAGTCTTGGCATCCTGATCGGCGGGCTTGGTAGCCTTGCGCCTGAGCGGCGCGATGAAGTTGTAGGTTTGGGTATGTATGCAATTCTCGCTGGGACCCTCGCCACCTGCATGACCGGGGCAGTCGTAGGGATTCTTACCTGAAGCCTTGATTGTTCCTTTACTTGGGCTCAACACATCAGGGAAAATTGCTGCCAGCGGAATCTCACAATTTGCCGGAGGCGAATGCGGCGACTAACGCTCGTTGGGCTCATATTTGTCGGCTTCCTTGCGCTGATTTTTCCCCCTGCGCACGTCGTCGCAACTCCTCAGGGTTCATTGCCTTCGTCCGCTGCACCTCGTGCAATGTTGGATAAATATTGCATCACCTGTCACAACCAGCGCTCTAAGACTGCTGGACTCGAACTCGATACCGCCGACGTGACTACGCCGAGCAGTAATCCTGAGCTTTGGGAGCGGGTTATCGGAAAACTTCGAGCGGGCTCCATGCCGCCCCCAGGGAACCCCCGGCCCGACGTTCAAACGTATCGAGCGGTAGCGACCTGGCTTGAAAACGAGATCGACCGAGCGTGGGAGAGGAATCCGAATCCAGGTCGGATCGGCGCCGTTCATCGGCTCAACCGAACGGAATACAACAACGCGATTCGCGATCTTCTGGCGTTGGATGTCGATGTGAAACCGCTGTTGCCGGGGGACGAGACTGCGGACGGCAGTTTCGATAATTTTGCGGACTCCCTTTCAATTTCCACAGCGCACCTCGAACGCTATTTATCTGTGGCGCGTCAGGTAACTCGACTCGCGACGGGTTTGCCGCCAGTGAGTCCCAGAATCGAAAGGTTCGAGATTCCCTTGCACGTCTTACAGGATGATCGGCAGAACGAAGATCTTCCACTCGGCTCGCGTGGTGGGATCGCTGTTCACTACAATTTTCCAGTCGATGGCGAATATCTAGTCAAGGTTCGATTGCAACGGCAATACCAGGACTACCTGAAAGGCATGGGATGGCCGCAGCAGCTCGATGTCCGCCTAGACGGCAAGCTGATCAAGCGCTTCACTGTCGGCGGAGGAGGGAAAGGGAGACCCGCGGCGGCGAGTTATGCCGGGGATGGTGAACCCGGATTCGCCGGCGACCCCGAGTGGGAAAAATACATGCAGTTGACCGGCGATGCAGGACTCGAGGTCCGAGTCAATGTAGCGGCCGGCCCAGCCATTGTCGGGGTTTCCTTTGTAAGAGAACTGTGGGAGCCGGAGGGCCTTCCACAACCATTGCAACGCGGCAGGGTCATAGCCAACGATCAAGTCTACATGGGTTACGCCAACGTTGGCGTCGTCCAAATTGGAGGGCCGTACCAACCCTCAGGAGTCGCCAAAGATACACCGAGCCGCCGAGCCATTTTTGTTTGCCGCCCGCGTGCGGCATCTGAAGAGAACGCGTGCGCGACGAAGATCCTCTCGAGGATGGCGCGTTTGGCTTATCGCCGTCCCGTCAACCAACAAGACACTCAGGGACTTCTCGAATTTTTCAAAGCAGGCCGTAAAGATGGTGGAAGCTTCGATGCAGGTGTGCAGTTTGCCCTCGAGCGTTTATTGGTGGATCCCGACTTCTTGCTGCGCGTGTATCGTGATTCGAAACAGAGCGAAGCGATCTATCGACTCAGTGATTTTGAAGTCGCATCCCGGATGTCATTCTTCCTTTGGGGTAGCATTCCTGATGAACGTTTGCTCGACTTGGCCGAACGCGGTGAACTGACTAATCCGCAGATCCTCGAAAAAGAGGTGCGCCGGATGTTGGCAGACCCGCGTGCGATGAACGTGCTCGTGAATGATTTTGCCGCTCAATGGCTGAATCTTCGCCGTGTGGAAGAGGTCATAGTAGATCCCGAACGATACCCGAATTACGACGAAAGTCTCCTTCAAGGATTCCAACGGGAGACTGAATTGTTTGTCGGTAGCACGCTCCGTGAAGACCGTAGCGTTACGGAACTTTTGAATGCCGACTATACGTTTGTCAATGAGCGTCTGGCACACCATTATGGGATTCCTGGAATCTACGGCAGCCGTTTCCGTCGGGTCACATTGCCTAATCACGATCAACGCGGAGGACTGTTGGCCCAGGGATCGTTGCTCGCCACGACGTCGTATCCGGATCGCACGTCGCCCGTATTGCGAGGTAAATTTTTATTGAACAACATCTTCGGTTTGCCTGTACCGCCGCCTCCCCCCGGCGTGGATACGAATTTGGCAGACAATAAGCCGGGCGCTGCACCGAAATCGATACGGGAGCGATTGTCGCAGCATCGAACGAGTCCAAGCTGCAACAGCTGTCACTCTGTAATCGACCCTCTGGGTTTTGCGCTGGAAAATTTCGACGTGATCGGCGGCTGGCGGACTGTCGATGAATCGGGCAGGGCCGTCGATGCCAGCGGCACGACTCTCAGCGGAGCAAAGATCGATGGACTCGTTGGTCTCCGGTCGCTTTTGCTTGATCAACCTGAGCAGTTTCCACGGACCGTTACCGAAAAGCTTTTGGCTTTCGCTCTGGGGCGACGAATCGAGTACTACGATCGTCCGGCCATTCGTAAAATCGTACGAGACGCAGCGCAGCAGAATTACCGATGGTCAGCCCTGATTTTGGGGATCACGAAAAGTCCGTCGTTCTTAATGCGCGCATCGGGAGTCTGACGAACAAGGAAAGGGAGAGGCATCGATGAATGTCTTAACTGGAAAATCGCTATCCAGACGCACATTGGTTCGGGGTCTGGGCACCACACTAGCATTGCCGTTCCTTGAGGCGATGCTTCCATCTTTTGCCACGCGCGCCAACGCCGCGTCGAAACCTGTACATCGGTTTCTGACATTTTATGTGCCGAATGGGATGGCGATGGAGTACTGGACACCAAAAGGTGAGGGGTCGGTTTTCGAGTTTTCTCCCATTCTCGAACCGCTCGCGCCCTATAAAGATCAACTCCTCGTGCTCTCAGGGCTGCATGCGAGCTGGAACTACATTCATGCGGGCGCATCCGGATCGTTCCTTACGGGCACGCCGCGAGGTGGTCGAAACGAAGTTGAAATTTTCGCAGATGTGTCCATTGATCAGCTGTTGGCACGGCATTTCAGCAGCGAGACGCAAGTGGCCTCCCTCGAGCTTGCAATGGATGCACCCGCGAACGCGGGCGCCTGTACCGGCAATCTCAGTTGCGTGTACACGCACACTCTTTCATGGCGAAGTGCGACGCAGCCGCTACCGGTGGAATACAACCCACGAGCAGTATTCGAAAGACTCTTTGGTGATACAGGTAAGACGGATTGGGCTGCTCGCGAGGCAAGAATGCTTCAGCATAAGAGCATTCTCGATTCCGTGAACCAAAAGTTGACAGACCTTCGGCGAGAGCTTGGTCCGCAGGATCAGACCAAAGTGAACGAGTACACGGATGCCATTCGTGACGTTGAACGGCGCATTCAGAAGGCGGAAGAACAGCGCGACTTGCAACTACCGAATATGGATCAGCCTCAAGGGGTGCCACCGGTTTTCGAAGATCACCTCGCTCTGATGCTCGACTTGCAACTCTTGGCATTCCAATCCGATCTTACACGCGTTATTTCATTCATGATCGGTAAGGAACAGAGTGCGCGTCCTTATCCTCAGATCGGTGTGCCCGAGGCGCACCACCCGCTGTCGCACCACGACAACATCCCCGAATTAATCGCGCAAATGTCGAAGATCAACCGATATCACGTCGAGTTATTCTCGAAATACCTTGCGAAGTTGCGTAGTACACCCGATGGCGATGGCTCGCTGCTGGATCACCTGACGATCTTATATGGCTCAGGTATCTCCAACAGTCAGCGGCATGCACCGGATAATTTGCCGATTCTGCTTGTTGGCGGTGGCGCCGGCAAACTCAAGGGAGGACGGCATGTCGTGTATAAAGAGAAGCCATCGATGGCCAACCTCCTCGTTACCCTGATGGATAAGCTGGATGCGCCGGTGGACAAAGTCGGCGGTAGCACCGGAAAGCTTTCGATCGACCCAATTTCGGGGATTTAGCTGTGACCGGACTTCGCAAATTATGTCGCGTCGTTCCGCTTGGTCTTGCCGTTTTGCTGATGGGAGCGGCCGCCAGGCCACCGCTCATTGACGCCGTAAAAGCCGGGGATACCGAAGCGATCCGCACGTTGATTCAGCGAGGTGCCGACGTCAACGCGAAGGAAGGTGACGGCGGCACTGCGCTTCATTGGGCAAGTTACCATGACGATCTTGACGCTGCTGATCTCCTCATTCGCGCGGGTGCAAACGTCAATGCCGTGAACGATCTGGGTGCGACGGCGCTTTGGACGGCGAGTCAGAACGGAAGCGAGGCAATGGTTCGCCGGCTCTTGGCGGCGGGCGCGAATCCGAACAGCAAACTTCTCCTGGGTGAGACACCACTCATGGTTGCTTCCCGCGTGGGTAGCGCGACGGTTGCCGATATGCTCTTGGCCAAGGGTGCAAACGTCAACGCGAGGGCTGCTCGCGGTCAGACGTCGTTGATGTGGGCTGTCGCGCAGAAGCATCCGGAAGTTGTGAAGGTCCTGCTGGCGCATCACGCTGATGTCCATGCTCGCTCGGACGCGTGGAGCGATGTCATGGCTGTGCCACCGCACGGTTATCTGGACTATAATCGAGCAATCCCACACGGTAATGACACTCCTCTGCTGTTCGCCGCTCGCGTGGGCGATCTAGCTTCCGCAAAGCTCCTCGTCGCAGCTGGCGCCGACGTCAACGACAAGGATGCATGGGGGATCAGCGCGACTGTTCTTGCCGCCCATTCCGGTTTCGGTGACCTCGTGGACTTTATGCTCGAGAAGCGAGCGGACCCGAACGCCGCGGAGGCCGGTTTTACCGCATTGCATGAAGCCATCATGAGGCGTGATGAGAAGATCGTCAGTTCATTGCTCGAACATGGTGCTCGTCCAAACGAAGCACTTCGAACTTGGACGCCCACGCGAAGGACGTCTCGCGATTTCAATTTCGATCCAGAATTAGTGGGAGCGACTCCTTTTTGGCTCGCCTCCAGGTTCGCGGAACCGAACATCATGCGTCTGCTGCTGAAATACGGTGCCGATCCGATGTTCATCCACCACAGCGATAAGGTCGTGGAGGGGAAGGGCGGCAAGGCCTGGGACCATCGAACGGAGGTCGTTACCGCTCTTATGGCCGCAACCGGTATGGGAGGCGGATCCCCGTGGGTTGAGATCGACCGAAGCCAGCGGGAAGCCCTGACACTCGAGGCCGTCAAGCTAACCGTGGAACTAGGCATCGATGTGAATGCAGCGAATACTGATGGGCGCACGGCTCTGGACGGCGCGAAAAATCTGAAGTTCGAGAGCGTCATCGCCTATCTCACGGACAAGGGTGCAAAATCCCGCTCGAAGTAACGAATCTGTCTGATTTGGCCGTTTTTCTGTCTGATTTGGCCCTTTTTCCATTCGAGGGCTCAACACGGATTGCATGGCGGCGATAGCCTGCCTAAAATATTTTTATCGCTTTAAATCGCTTTTTTATGAACCGAAGTACTAGTAAACGATTGGTTAACGATCGTCCGGCACCCGGCCCGGATCTTTCAACCGGGCCGAAACCGGCGGTAACGTTGGTTGATGCTCTTGCATTGACGGTTGGAATCGTAATCGGCGCAGGAATTTTTCGCACGCCTTCTCTCGTCGCTTCAAACGCAGCAAACGCCTGGACTGTTTACGCGGTGTGGGCCGCAGGCGGTGCGATTTCACTGATCGGCGCACTTGTGTACGCAGAGCTGACAACCACTTATCCGCACACCGGCGGGGAATATCACTATCTGGTGCGAGCCTTCGGCCATCGTTTGGGATTCCTCTTTGCGTGGGCGCGTTTGACGGTCATACAGACGGGCTCGATTGCGACTTTTGCATTTGTTTGCGGTGATTACTTGCGGCAGATTTTGTCATTCGGCGAATTCTCGTCACCTATTTATGCCGCGTTAATCGTCTCGATTTTTACTCTCCTTAATATATTGGGTGTCCGTGAAGGGACCAGGGCGCAGAACTTGCTGACCAGTGTGGAGGTCTTCGGCATTCTCCTCGTCATCGCGGCCGGACTCTCCGTCACCGCACCAGCCGTTCCCGCCGGTGGATCCGCACCAGGCGCTTCCGCTTCTTCACTCGGATTGATGATGGTCTTTGTGCTGTTCACCTATGGCGGCTGGAACGAAGCTGCATACGTTTCAGGAGAATTGCACAATGCTCGGCAAAACATGATACGCGTACTCATTACCGGCATCCTCATCATTACGGCCCTCTACGTGTTGGTAAATGTCGGTTATCTGCACTCGCTGGGTCTGAGCAATGCTGGCAAGTCGGAACTGATTGCTGCTGATGTGATGCGACGAGCCTTCGGCGAGGCTGGTGCGAAGGCAATCAGTGTCTTTGTCGCAATTTCGGCGTTGACATCAGCGAACGCCACGATCTTTACGGGTGCACGCACGTCGTACGCCTTCGGTTGTGATTTCCGCGCATTCAGGTTCCTTGGCCGCTGGAACGAGCGTACATCGACTCCGCTTAATGCACTGCTTGTCCAGGGTGGTGTTGCCCTGGCGCTGGTGTTCTTGGGAACGTTTACCAGGAAGGGCTTCGAAACCATCGTGGAATATACTGCCCCGGTCTTCTGGTTCTTTTTTTTACTCACGGGCGCATCGTTGTTTGTTTTGCGTCGCAAGGACCGAGCCGTTCCGCGGCCTTTTCGGGTGCCGTTTTACCCTGTCACTCCGATCGTTTTCTGCGTCACGTGCGCTTACCTGCTTTATTCCAGTCTTGCCTATACCGGCATCGGCGCTTTTGTCGGTGTAGTTGTTCTAGCAACTGGAGGCCTTTTGCTGATATTTCTTTCATCATCAACCTCAAACGTTAAGGAGAATTGAGCATGCGAAATCGAAAAATGCTTTCGCTAATGGCATTCTGTGTCAGTGTTCTGATTGTCGCGCCGGCGGACAGTGCCTTCTTGCAGCAGCCGGCTGCGCAGCGAACTCCGGACGTGATTTATGTGCCCACTCCGCCTGCCGTCGTCGAAGCGATGCTGAAGATGGCGAACGTGAAGAGTACGGACGTCGTTTACGATATGGGCTCGGGCGATGGCCGTATCGCGATCATGGCGGCAGAAAAGTTCGGCGCTCGTGCCGTCGGCATCGATATCGATCCCGAACGCATCAAAGAGGCGAACGCGAACCTAGCGAAATCAAAGGCGGGTGACCGCGTTAAGTTTCTGAATCAAGATCTCTTTCAAACCGACATCAAGGAAGCGACAGTCGTGACGCTCTACCTGCTGGAGAGTCTGAACGAAAAGCTCCGTCCGAAACTGCTGAGCGAGCTGAAGCCCGGCACGCGGATCGTTTCTCATGCCTTCAGAATGGGCGACTGGCAACCCGAGAAGACAGAGACGGTCGAGGGAAAGAATATTTACTTGTGGACCGTTCCGGCCAAGAGGTAACCCGGAAGAAACCAAACAAGCACAAGGCGCACAACGGAGTTGCATCTCGTTTGTGCGCCTTTTTGCTTTGTGGTTTTTTCGCTCAGCTCCTCACACCGATAACACGGGGGACCCCAACTTCTGCGGGCAAGTGGACTCGGAATGTACTACCGCGTCCTGTCTGGCTTTCAACGTGAATGGCGCCGCCGTGCGCCCTCACAATGCGTTGGGCGACGGATAATCCCAGGCCGACGCCCGGAACTTCTTCCCTGGATGCGGCTGTTCTCCGGAAGGGTTCGAAGATATAAGGCAGGTCTTCGCGCGCAATTCCGACTCCCTCGTCCGAGACCCAAATCAGTGCTTGATCATTAGCGCGCTTCAAAGCGACTTCTATCCTGCTGCCACGGGGCGAATATTTGATGGCATTGCTGAGCAGGTTGTTGATTACTTGCTCGATCCTCAACGGGTCGCAATGCACGTGCACGGGATCGTCGGGTAGCGAAAGTTTCAATTGGTACTCTGAGGAACCGGAGTTAAAAAGATCAAATGATGCTTGAGCAATCGCGCGGAGGTCGCAATCCTTCACCCGCAATTCCAGTTGGCCGGCTTCGATACGGGAGGTATCGAGAAGATCGCCAATCATGCGATCCAGTCCATGCACCTGTCGTTTAACGACCTCCATCACGTTGGATACGGTTTCCGGAGGGAGTTTGCGGTCTGACGATAGGATGTCGGCGGCCGTCTTTAACGCGCCCAATGGATTCCGCAGGTCGTGCGCTACTGCAGCCAGGAACGCTACCTGATTTTCATGTTGCCTGGCCAACGCAACGGCCATTTCGTTGAATTGTCGTGCGATCGCACTTAACTCTTCGGGTCCATATTCAGGAGCCCGTGTGTCCTTCCGTCCAACGGCAAAGTTCCTGATCGCTTCTTGAATTTCGAACACAGGCTGGAAGGCAACTCGCCTGATCCAAATCAGCATGGCGGCCATGCCGACGATCAAAACTACGCTGAAACCTATGCCGATACGGTCTCCAAAGTCATCCCATTCTTCGGATTCGCGCATTGAGGCATCCGCTTGATGCACATTCAGATCGACGAATCCGCGCAGTGCCGCGAAGGAACGTTGCAAGTCACCCTCGGGTATATCGATGCCTGGAGATGCTTCCGCCTTGGCCAGATGCGCTTCAATGAGTCGTTCCGCTTCCAACAGGTACTGTTCCTCTTCGGGGGCCGTGACGAATTGATGGGCCTGTTGCAGCTTATTCCGTAGTTCTCGCTCGGTATTAATTCTCACTTCCGGCTCATCCGAACTGATGTACTTCAGCAGATCGATTTGCATTTCCTCTGCTACTCGGACGCTCTGTAAGGCCGTTTCCAGTTCCACCGTCGAGCGGTGGAGATATGTTGTGAGTAAAACGAGGGAAACCGCAGCACCCAAGACAAGGGCAGCCAGGGCGACCACAAACAGAGACAAAATCCGATGCAAACTCATAGCAATGCTACCTGGCTACTATTGTTTCTGTTTAGGTTTGCACGTACAAGGGGGAATGCGAGGGAGTGCAACTGTCCGTAGCCGATGCTAAGTGATCCGTCAGGGCATGACTCTCACGATCGTGGGTATCATTATCCGGATTTCATTCGCATTCAACCTAACGCGGTTTATCACAAAATTTCTTTTTAATATTAAACCGTGGGATCCGCGGTTTTTATTTTTGTCCCCGTGGTATTAGGTTGTGTCGCCCTATTGGCGGTCTGGACTCCAGGCCGGAGGGCCAGCCAAATTAATCCCATGGACGCTCTACGGTATGAATAGCGAATGATTCCGAGATCTGCAATTGGTCGCTGCCTGATTAGCGTAGTCCTTACAACCTCTGCGTGGACCGTATTTGCGCAGTCGACATCCAATCCAGAGAATCGCCCTGGATCCGAGGTTCTGATCGAGGCGAGAGTGCTGGAGGTTAACTCACAAACGTTACGGCAGTTCGGCGTCCGAGCTGCCGCGGCGCCGGGCAATGCTCCCAGCCGGTTAGGTTTCGGCATGAGTGTTTCTGAGGATCTGGCGAGGTCGTTAATGGTTGGCCCCGGTTCCAGATTGGTTCAGAGCTTGCGAGTGACGTCGACTCTCGGGAAGGTTACCCAGATTCGAATCGGATCCCGTGTGCCTGCGACTGCTGGAAGCGGTTCGGAAGCGGGCGAATCCTTCGACGCAGGTATCGATTTCAATATCAGTCCCAGCATTTCACCGAGCCAAGTGCCTTCGATGAAAATGGCAGCGCAGGTCAAAATCCGCCGCGAAGACAGCAGAGGGTCGATGCAGACTGTCTTCACCGGTCAATCCATTCAACGGGAAATTGCTGTCGCGAGAGGGCAAAGCATTGTTGTCGGAGGATTCCTGAGAGATGCCGAGGTCGTATCGCTAGCGAGAATGGCGTTCTTGAGAAACAGTCCTTTATTCGGTTATCTCTTCGCTCAGGAAAGAGAACCGAATCAGAGGTCGGAAATTGTCGTTTTGTTGGTCCCGACTATTGAGGGCCCGGTCGATCCCAGACCGCCAGTGGCACGTGCACCGGACTTGGTGCTGAATGCCAAGGCAGAACCTGCTTCGCTCGACCGCGCAACAGCTAGTCCCACCGGTTACAGCGTGCAGGTAGGCGCCTTTCAGAACGAGGCGGCGGCTCAGAGTTTGCAGCGCAGCTTATCGAGGCGATATACCGACGTTGTCGTCCAGAACCCTTCGGCCGACCACCTATACCGGGTCCGTGTCGGGCGCCTTGCGAACTTGTCGTTAGCGAAAAAGGTTGAGAAGGCACTCCGTATCGAGGGTTTTAAACCGATGATCGTGCATTTGGATTGATGCGGGTGCGATTACAGTTCGCGCCGTCCCTCCAGCGCCTTCGCCATCGTAACTTCATCGGCATATTCCAAATCTCCCCCAACGGGAAGGCCTAGTGCCAAGCGGGTGACGCGGATTCCGAGAGGTTTGATTAGACGAGACAGATAGAGTGCAGTCGTTTCGCCTTCGACATTCGGATTCGTGGCAATTATGACTTCCTGGATCGTTCCCGGTTGCAATCTTTTGAGGAGGGATCCGATTGCAAGCTGGTCCGGACTGACACCTTTAAGTGGAGAAATCGATCCCATAAGAACGTGATATCGGCCTTTGAATTCGTGTGTCTTTTCGACTGGAAGAATGTTGTTGGACTCTTCCACCACACACAAAACGTTATCCGACCGGGACGGATGCGTGCAGAACTGACATGGGTCCGCGTCCGTAAGGTTGTTGCAAACGGAGCAGCGGCGGATGGACCGTTTAACTTCCAGAATAGATTCCGCCAATTCAGTGGCATCTGCTTGATCCATTTTCAAAACAAAGAACGCAAGCCTTTGCGCGGATTTCGTTCCGATGCCAGGTAGTTTTTTAAACTGTTCGACCAGACGAGTGACGGGTTCTGCGATGTCCATTATTGACAAGCTTTAGAAAAGACCTGGAATTTTCAACCCGCCGGTTAGACTTCCAAGCTGGCTTTGCATCGCTTCATCGACTTTGCGGTGTCCCTCGTTCACGGCGGCCACAATGAGATCTTGGAGCATGTCTTTGTCTCCGCCCGTGAAGACCTCGGGCTCAATCTGGACGGAAAGAAGTTGTTTCTGGCCGTTCATTTTGATCGAAACCATGCCCCCGCCTGCCGTGGCGTCCACAACCAGCGTTTCCATTTGCTTCTGCAGCTTCTCTTGCATTTGCTGAGCTTGCTTCATGATCTGCTGCATGTTCATAGATTATTCCCCCTTTGCAGGCTTCACTTGGGCCAGGTCTCCGCGGAACACTTCCAGAAAGCTTTTTACGAGAGGTTCGTTTTTTGCGTTCTCTGTAGACGGTCCTTCTCTCTGCTGTTCCTTCATTATAAGAGACACCGAAACGGCTTTACCAACGAGTTCACTGGCAACGGTATCAAGCACGGCCTTGTGTTCCTTTGATTGAAGCATTGCCGATGGTGCGCCGCCAGGAATTACAATTTGAATCACGTCATCTCTCCGTTCGATACGCTCCGCACTTTGCAGATAGACGGCGGTAGTAGCGGACTTGTCCTCTATTCGGCGTTTGAAGATGTCCGCGAATGTAAACGGTTCGGTGGCGGGCGAGCTGGAGGACGGCTTCTGTTCTCTTTGCGGTTCCGAGGGCAACGCCTGCGCAGGCGGAGATACCCGTGGTGGCGGTAACGGTACGGGTGCCGTGCCTCCTTTGACCTCCCTCAAGATTTCTTCGATGTCGCGAACGTATCCAATTTTCGCCAATTTGATGAAACCGACTTCAAGATGGAACCGCGGCTGTGAGGTCGACCGGAGTTCGGTCTCGATGCGCAGAAGCATGTCAAAAAATCGGATCAGATCTTGTTCTGAGAATGCCGATGCCCGGTCGGCTAAGGCGCGCTTTTCGTCGGCGCTAGCGATGATCTTTTCTTGAAGGCCCAATTTTACGACGAGCAGATCGCGAATACGGCCAATGACCTCGCGGACGTACTGTTGAATATTCAAGCCTTGGTCAATGACGATCCCGACGTTTTCAAGCAGCGCCTGCGAATTACGGCCGGCCAACGCTTCCACCGTCCTATCGAGGATTTCGCTCGGAATGAACCCGAGCACGTCGCGCACATCTTCGTCGACAACCTCCTGGCCACTAAAAGAGATTATTTGATCCAGTAGCGACTGTGCGTCGCGCATGCTTCCTTCCGACGCTTTCACGATATAACTCAGCGCGCGGTCCTCAATCTTTACGCCCTCACGGTCGGCAATCTGCCGCAGGTGTGCGTGGATTTCGCCTGCAGAGATCGTTCTAAAAATGAACTGCTGACAGCGCGACAGGATCGTGGCCGGTACTTTATGCCGTTCCGTGGTTGCCATAATGAAGACAACATGCGGCGGGGGCTCCTCCAAAATTTTCAACAACGCGTTAAAGGCCGAAGTCGAAAGCATGTGGACTTCATCAATGATGAAGATCTTGTACCGGCTGCGCGCGGCTGCGTACTTGGCGCTCTCGCGCAATTCGCGGATGTTGTCGACACCCGTGTTCGAAGCAGCATCGATTTCGAATACATCGATCGATTTGCCGGAGGCAATCTCCTGGCATGAAGGACATACATTACATGGAGTGACCGTTGGCCCCTTCTCGCAGTTCAAGCCCTTGGCCAGGATCCGGGCTGTTGTTGTTTTGCCAACACCTCGTGGGCCTGAAAAAAGGTAAGCGTGTCCAATGCGATCCATTTGAATCGCATTCTGTAAGGTTTGTACGATCGGCTTTTGACCGACCAGTTCCTCAAATAACTGAGGTCGAAATTTTCTCGCAATGACTTGGTATTTCATGAATGACGGGCGGATCCAGAGCAGGCCAAGGGGGATACTGCGTCACATTGGCTTACCCAATACCGTTGCTTCCTTCCGGACCTGGCGGGGTTTTCAGGCTCCAATTGCACAGCCCCCCAAAGCCTGCACCGTTAAGCGGCTTCCGCTTAAACGGAGAGAGTGGGATTCGAACCCACGGTGGAGTTACCCCCACACACGCTTTCCAAGCGTGCTCCTTAAACCACTCGGACATCTCTCCAATGGTTAGAGGCTCTACGTAGCTCAATGCTGCGCGCGAACTTTCCGACTGTACCATAGGTTAGGCAGCTTGCTCGATCACGATCGCCCTTGAAACATCACCATCGAGGGCATCTTTGAGGTCGACAATCAGCTTCCGGTTGTTGATCCTGCAGAACCAATCCGGATATTGATCGAGTTTCGATATCGACTTGGTTATCTGGGCACGCGCACCATTGAAATTTCCATTATTAAGATGATGTAAACCCACCGCAGCCTGGATCAGTCCCTGATAGAAAAGCCGAAGTGGGCCCCGGGTCACCCTCCAGAGGTCTTCCCATGCCTCATGGGCTTCAAAATAATGGCCGGTATTGAAAAAAATAATTCCGTTTTGTAGCAGATCGACCATCGATTCTAAGAGCTAACTTATTGAAACGCCACGCGGAATAGGCGAAAGCTGCCGCGGAGAAATTCTCCATCATACGTGTGGGCTATGAAGTGCTCAACAGCATTCTTCGGGGGTCGGAAAATGGGACAGTCTTTCCTTGCAATGAGGTGTCCCCTCCGTATCATTACCCCGTACGAGTTGCCGACTCTGGCTGGCTCGGGGTGCTGGATAATCGTCCAGTAAATGCCCAAACAAATCGACGGATTTGAGACTTCGACCGAAAGGAGGAAGGAGATGCAACCTATTGCGTTTTGCACCCGGTGTCGCGGCATGCAGATCGGCTGGAATCGCCGATACATCGCTCACCGTCTACGATGCAAACAATGGGTTTCCAGGTCATCTAAGTTATTGATCCTGACAGTATTGTTCTTCGTCCTTAGCTTTCAGGCCGAACTTCCGACAAATGCGCTCTTTCCCACCGGCCCCGCCGACGTTCAACAGGCGAGTTTTCTGCCACCCGGTATCCTCGAGGTTTCACAACCATCGGTCGGCCCGGCTTTTCGAGCGATCGACGCATTTCTAAAGAGGTATCAGGTCGATGACTCCCATCGAGGTCGGGTCGCAGAGGCCATTGTCGAGACAGCCCGTAAGTACGATCTGGATGCGCGCCTCATCGCCAGCATCATGATCGTGGAAAGCCGCGCCAATCCGTTCGCCATCTCCAATGCCGACGCGATCGGCATTATGCAGATTCATCTACCCACTTGGGGGCGTGAGGCGGACAAAGAAGGGATCAACCTCTTCAAAATCGAGGACAACGTCGATTTCGGCGCGCGCATTCTTAAAGACTACGTCCGCCGTTTCGGACTGTGGGAAGGCGTGAAGCGCTATAAGGGATGGAATCCCGATAGCCGCGATTCTCTTGAGTCGGCCGAAGAGTATGCGGCTAAGGTGCAGCGCACGTATATCTTCGAATAGCGAATAGAGCCACAAAAGCACAAAAGGCACAAAACGACATGACGTTTTGTGCCTTTTGTGCTTTTTGTGACTCTATCCAGCCCTAAATCTTATACCCTTCTTATAAAGTTCTATTGACAGTGACCCACTCAACTCTTATATTGGGCGATTGGTATACGTATTCTGTGGGCAGTTAAGGACGTAGGAGGACTTTAAACGATGAGCAAGATCATTGGAATCGACCTGGGAACCACCAATTCGGTCGTAGCGGTTATGGAGGGTGGCGAACCGGTCGTTATCGCAAACCAGGAAGGCGGGCGGACGACGCCTTCTGTTGTCGCCTTCACTAAGAGCGGCGAAAGGCTGGTGGGGCAGGTAGCAAAGCGGCAGGCTGTTACGAACGCGGAGAACACCGTCTATTCGATCAAGCGCTTCATGGGCCGTCGTTACGATGAGGTCAATGAAGAGATGAAAATGGTGCCGTATAAAGTGACCCGGTCGAGCAACGCTGATGCTCGCGTCGATGTCAGCGGCAAGGAATACTCGCCCCCGGAAATCTCCGCGATGATTCTCCAGAAGCTGAAATCCGCAGCCGAAGACTATCTTGGCCAGAAAGTCGACAAGGCCGTGATCACCGTGCCGGCATATTTCAACGATGCGCAACGGCAGGCAACCAAAGATGCTGGTCGTATTGCCGGTCTCGAAGTTCTTCGAATCATCAATGAACCGACGGCCGCTGCTCTCGCGTATGGACTCGACAAAAAGAAGGACGAGACGATCGCCGTGTACGACTTCGGCGGCGGTACATTCGACATTTCGATTTTGGAAGTCGGCGAGGGCGTCGTTGAGGTCAAGGCGACCAATGGCGACACGCATTTAGGCGGTGACAACCTGGACCAGCGAATCATCGATTGGATCATCGATGAGTTCCGCAAGGACCAGGGAATAGATCTCTCCAAGGACAAAATGGCATTGCAACGACTCAAGGAAGCGGCCGAGAAAGCAAAAATGGAGCTGTCATCTGTTCAAGAGACGGAGATCACGCTGCCCTTCATTACTGCAGATGCGACAGGACCAAAGCATCTCAATTTGAAGCTGACGCGCGCAAAATTTGAATCCCTCGTGGACGACATGCTTCAGCGATCAATGGGTCCCTGCAAACAGGCGTTATCGGACGCAGGCGTGAAACCTAGCGATATCGATGAAGTTGTGCTAGTGGGCGGAACGACGCGTATCCCAAAGGTGCAGCAGATCGTGCGCGAACTGTTCGGCAAAGAGCCTCACAAAGGTGTGAATCCGGACGAAGTCGTCGCAGTTGGTGCTGCAGTTCAAGCCGGCGTCCTTGGTGGCGAAGTGAAGGACGTGCTCTTGCTCGATGTCACACCTCTTTCACTCGGTATCGAAACGCTTGGCGGCGTATTCACGAAGCTTATCGAACGAAATACGACGATTCCGACGCGGAAGAGCGAGATCTTTTCAACCGCGGCAGATAACCAGACATCGGTAGAGATCCATGTGCTTCAAGGCGAACGTCCGATGGCGCGAGATAACCGCACGCTCGGTAAATTTCATCTGGTCGGTATTCCTCCGGCACCTCGCGGGGTTCCGCAGATCGAAGTCACGTTCGACATTGATGCGAACGGTATCGTGAATGTTTCGGCGAAGGATCTTGGTACGGGAAAAGAGCAGAAGATCACGATCACTTCATCCAGCGGCCTGTCGAAGGATGACATCAACAAGATGGTCAAGGAAGCCGAGTCGCACGCCGATGAAGATAAGCGTAAACGGGAAGAGATCGAGGCTCGAAACCGTGCAGACTCTCTCGTGTATCAGACTGAGAAGATGCTGAACGAAAATCGTAGCAAGCTGTCGGACTCGGATGCGAAGGCAGTCGAAGCGGCGATCGCGGATTGCAAGAAGGCGCTGGAAGGCGGCGATGTTACTGCTATCAATCGAGCTGCCGACGCCCTGACTCAGGCGTCGCATAAGGTTGCTGAAGCGATGTACAAGACGGGTGCGCAGGGCAGCGGTGGCCCAGGAACTTCGCAGAATGGCGCCGGATCGGGTGCCAAATCGGGCGAAAAGACAGACGATGTGATCGACGCTGAATACGTCGACGCAGACGAGAAGAAAAAAGAATAGTGTGACTTTCGATCATGACGAGCAAAGACGATCTCTACATCATTCTTGAGGTCGGTCGAACAGCATCGGTAAACGATATCAAGCGTGCCTTTCGAAGGCTCGCTCGGCGGTATCACCCGGATATCAATCCGGGTGATCACCATGCCGAAGAACGTTTCAAAAGGATCACTGAGGCGTATGACATCCTGGGTGATCCCATGAAACGCAAGTTTTACGACGTGAACGGATTCTATACGGATGGTGTTTTAGATCCCAAGGAGGGAGACGAAAGCGGCTGGTTCCGTTTCCAAGGCTTCAATTTCAGTAGCTCGGGACATTCCGATTTCGCGGATATTCTCGGACAAGTTTTTGCGCGACGGCCCGAGCGTCGCGACCCGGAGCGAGGCTCAGACCTGGAGTATGCCGTTCCTATCAGTTTCGAGGAGTCGATCCGGGGCACGGGCGCCAGCTTGAATATTTTGCGGAAGCATTCTTGTGGGACTTGTAATGGAGTTGGCCAGGACCCGGGATCTCGCGAGAACACCTGCCTGGCGTGTAACGGAACGGGCAAGGCGACAAGAAGTAAAGGGCATTTGCGGTTTGCCGTCACTTGTGCGGACTGTGGAGGTTCTGGCCGTCTGATCACTCCTTGCGATGCTTGCGGTGGCGAGGGTCGGGTGTCCGGAGCTGAAGCTTTGAATGTTCAATTGCCCAAGGGTGTCGCGACAGGTTCGCGAATTCGCGTTCCAGGCAAGGGCGACGCCGGACGATTTGGCGGACCGTCGGGCGACTTGTATGTATTGGTCAGTGTAGGACCTCATCACTTGTTTAAGAGAATTGGCGACAACATTCATTGCACGGTGCCAATAAGTGTGACTGAAGCAGCATTGGGAACAAAAGTTGAAGTCCCGACGATCGATGGCCCCGCGACAGTGAGGGTCCCACCTGGGACCCAAACGGGACAGAGATTTCGCATGCGTGATAAAGGCGCCCCTTCACTGTTAAATCCTGGCATGCGCGGCGATCAATACGTCGAAGTGAAGATCGTCGTGCCGCGCGTCGCAGACGAGCGGTCGAAAGAGATTCTTAGAGAATTGGCAAAATTGAATCCTGAGGATCCGCGAAAAGATCTTTGGTGATGCCATGGAACGAAAGAAAAAAGGCAAAGCGGCATACATGATCAGTGCCATTGCCGAAACATACGATATTCATCCCCAAACTTTACGCCTCTATGAGCGGGAAGGCTTGCTTAAGCCCTCACGATCAGAGGGGAATACGCGTCTATATACTCAAGATGATATTGAACGGCTCGAGTTGATTTTGAATCTGACCAGAGATCTGGGTGTGAATCTGGCCGGCGTTGAAGTCATTCTGAATATGAGGCAGCGACTGGAAGAAATGCAGACAGAGATGCAGGACTTTATTGCATACGTCGAGCGCGAATTCACAACCCGCTCCCCTGAGATGAGTCAGAAGATCCATAGCGCTCTTGTAAAGGTGACCCCGCCACATATAACCGTCGCGAGGCCGCGAAAAGTAGAACGTCATTGAGCCGGGCAAGGACGGACCGGACCATGACACAGCAAGGAGGCCGAAGGCGTACCGCTGAAAGCCTGGCCCGTGCGCCCGACGCTATATCGAAATGAAAACGTTTCCGTACGAGCGAGTCGTCGCTGGACCCGATACGCTCCGTCTTTATTTAAAGGACATCTCGCAATTTCCTCAGCTCACGCCTGAAGAGGAAAAAGAGCTGGGTGCGCGCGTTCAACAGGGCGATGAGGATGCTTTCCGGAGATTGATCGAAGCCAACCTTCGGTTCGTCGTCGCCATGGCAAAGAAGTATTCCCGTTCCGGTTACCCCTTGCACGAGCTCATTAACGAGGGCAACCTCGGGCTCATCGAAGCCGTTTCCAGGTTTGATCCCTCACGCGGCGTTCGGTTTATAACATATGCGAGTTGGTGGATCAGACAAGCGATTTTGGCTGCTATCGCGCATCATGGACAAGTTTTCCGAATACCGCCAAAGCTCAAGCACGAACTTTATAGATTCGAAACAAAGGTCGCACATCTCACGCAGGAACTCGGCCACCGTCCCAGCGTTGACGAAATCTCCAAAGAACTCGGGATGAAAGAAGAGGATGTTCGCGACATGATCGAAGGTACACCCACGGAAGTTTCTTTGGATACGCCTATCGGCGAAGGCGCGGAAATGCGCATTGAGGACTTGATTCAGGATCAGACTGTGACGCCTGTCGATGAACTCCTCATTGCGCAATCGTTCGAAGAGCAGCTCGAAGCTCTCCTGGCACAGCTCGACGATAAAGAAAGAGTCATCATCGAGCGGCGATTCGGTCTTGGTGACCGCGAACCCGAAACGCTGGCCGAAATCGGTTCAGAGCTGAATCTTTCGCGCGAGAGAATTCGCCAAATCGAGGAACGTGCGCTGGGGAAACTACGGCGCTCGCAGCGCGCAAAGCAACTGTTGGGGTATTTGAACTGATGGCCGCCGGCTGTTAGAATGCGCCCGGTGAGTGCGCAAGATTTGGAAACTTGTTCGATCTGCTCGGGCACAGGCTGGGTGCGGGTTTCGCATGAGGGCGTCGACGGTGTTGTCCGTTGCGACTGTCTCAAATCATCGCGCCCCGACAGACTCCTGGAGCGAGCAAGGATTCCCCAGCGCTACGCTCACTGTGAGCTGGAGAACTTTGAGATCCTGCGGTCACCGGATCGTTCAATAGAAAAGGCCAAAATCGCCGCTGAAAAATTTGTCGCGGAATATCCAATGGCACAGCCCTTCGGGCTGCTGTTCATAGGACCTCAGGGCGTTGGAAAGACCCATCTCGCAGTAGGTATTATCAAGCAATTGATCAAATTGAAGTCTATCGCATGTCTGTTTCGTACCTTCCCGGAACTCTTAAAAGAGATTCAAGACTCCTATAACCCGGTTTCTCAGGCGTCGGAGCTGTCGTTGTTGAGGCCGGTTTTGGAAACCGAGGTGCTCGTACTGGATGAGCTTGGGGCCCAAAATCCTTCGTCGTGGGTGCGGGATGAAGTCGCCTACGTTCTAAACTATCGCTACAACGAGAACAAGGTGACGATACTCACAACCAATTACAAGGATGAAGAGGAACGTAAGGACGTCAAAGTAGGAATAACCGACACTCTCGCCGAACGTATCGGCGTACGCATGCGATCCAGGTTATTTGAGATGTGTAAAACGATAAAGATGGATGGAAATGACTTCCGAAGGGCTGTTAAACAAGCAGAGCACTTTATTTAGCTCACAGCTCTTCCTCTTCGTCGTCCTCATCTCCTTCTTCCATTACCTGGATGAAGAATTCCGTCTCGCACTCTTCGCAGACAAATTGTTCATCGTCACCGGCGTCCAATTTCCCCGCGCACATGGGGCAGAAAGAGATTTCAGTGGGCATGTTGTCCTAGATACTAGAATTGTTTTTTTAAGTCAAAGAGGTTTTTAGAGAGCTCGAACATGAAACGAAACGGAATTGAAGAGCAGTATGTCATCGACGATTTTACGAGTAAGGACACGTGGCGCATCTTTCGCATTATCGCGGAGTTTGTTGAGGGGTTCGAAATGCTGGCGAAGATTCCTCCAGCCGTCGCGATTTTCGGTTCGGCCCGTTCGGTGCCTGGAACTGTTGCCTATGAACGAGCCCAGGCTATCGCCGCTCTTCTTGGAAAGAACGGATATTCTGTTATCACGGGTGGCGGTCCCGGAGTTATGGAGGCTGCGAACAAGGGGGCCACAGAAGCCGGCAGTGCATCGGTCGGCTTGAATATCGAACTGCCCTTGGAGCAGAAGCCAAACATCTTCGCCAACAAGCTTCTGAATTTCAGGTATTTCTTCGTACGCAAAGTGATGTTCGTGAAGTACTCTATCGCCTTTGTCATTTTGCCCGGCGGCTTCGGGACTCTCGATGAGTTGTTCGAAGCAATTACGCTGATCCAAACGCGTAAAATCAAACCGTTCCCCGTAATTCTTGTTGGGCGCGAATATTGGAAGGGGTTACTGGATTGGATAGGAGATACGCTCTTACGCGAGAAGATGATTGCCGTCGAAGACCTCGATATCATCAAGACTGCGGATACACCAGAGGAAGTTCTGCATTGGGTTCAAGATTCGAAAGCAAGGAACGGTGTGCATAGTGCAATTCCTTCATAGCCTCCGGTTCAAACTCGCCGTCACTTGTTTCTCATTCGTTGTCGCCTGTCTGATCTTTACAAGTGCGGCCCAGGACTCCATAAACACCGGTGTCGGATCAATCCGGGCTGAAGAATTGCGGCAGAAGGTCAGCCACATTGCCTCAGAAGAGTTTAAAGGCCGCGGTAACGGCACACCGGCACTGGATGCTGCCGCTCGATATATCGCAGATGTCTTCGAGAAAAATGGTCTAAAGGCCGCCGGCGATGCCGGTACTTATTTTCAGCACTTCAATATCTATTCCGCCCGGCTGGGTCGACAGAACACGTTGCAGATCCGCCTGAGCCGTGATTCTGCGTTGGATTTGAAAGTGGGGACGGATTTCATTCCGGAGTTTTGGTCCACAAGCGGAGCACTGGTGGGTCCACTGCAAATCCTGGAGGAGAAACGAGAGAACAGGACGGACCTTCCGGATTTGAAAGGCAAGATTGCCGTCGAATTCGAGGATTCGATCATGTCCGACGATCCGGAGTTTCCGGCGAACGCCGTCGAAGGACGGAAACTTCAAGAGGCTGGTGCCATTGCCGTCATTATTGTTCAGAGTTTATCCGATCGCAGCCGCCGCATAGGCAGTCTTGCGGAGAATCTGCGCGAGGATCTTCCCGTGCGGTTGACGTCCATGGCAAGCGTGGATACCGTGTCGTATCCGCAAATCCCGATCGTCGTACTCTCTTCCGACATCGGCAGGCAGGTTCTGGCTGAATTCAAGAAACCCCACGCCGCCATCGCCGCGAGACTTAGCGTCGACCTCGAGCGCCGGACGCACTCCACGCAAAACGTGCTCGCGCTCATTCCCGGTTCCGACCCTAATCTTAAGGACGAAGTGATGATCGTCGGCGGCCATTACGATCACGACGGGGAAGCATACGGCCAGATTTGGTATGGCGCTGACGACAATGCGTCCGGCACGGCCGCGCTGTTGGAACTCGCCGAAGCGTTCGGCAGCGGAGCAGCGCCCCCGGCGAGAAGTGTTCTACTCAGCGCCTGGGCAGGGGAGGAAAAAGGATTACTTGGCAGCCGATATTACGTCGGCCACCCCTTCTTTCCGCTTAACAAGACGATCGCTATGTTTCAGATGGACATGATCGGCAGGAATGAGGAACACGGAGCAAACAACTCGCAACAGATTCCAGAAGAACATGCGGCAGCCAACGAAACCTCTCTCAATGTTCTTGGTTCGGCGTTCGCCCCTGAGCTGAAAACGATCATTTCAAGCATGAACATGCAGACGTCATTGACCCTGCACTTTCGTTATGATTTCGGTGCGGAAGATTTGATGCGCCGCAGTGACCAGTGGTCGTTTTTGCAGAAAGGTATTCCCGCGATCTTCTTCTTTACCGGTCTGCACCCGGACTATCACACCCCCAGAGACACCGCCGAGAAAATCAATTACCCGAAGCTCGAAAGCGTCACGAAATTGGTTTACCTAACCGCGTTTCAGCTGGCCAATTCCCAGGGTCGACCTCAATTCGTCAAGACTGCGGCCGCCGGCGAGCGGCAGTAAAAAAGCCTGTTGACACCGTTCGGCAGGACTTTTTAAAATTAGCACTCGGTTTTAGTGAGTGCTAACACACCTTGTAATCTTACTAAGAACAAAAGACAAAAGGAGAGCAGACCATGAAAGTAAGACCTCTGCACGATCGTGTTCTGATCAAGCGAATCGAAGAGCAGGAAACGGTTCGGGGCGGGATCATCATTCCGGACACGGCCAAAGAAAAACCGCAGGAAGGTGAAGTAGTGGCGGTGGGCTCGGGCAAGCGGCTTGAGGACGGGAAAGTGCTTCCGCTGGAAGTTAAGGAAGGCGACCGCGTTCTGTTCGGCAAGTATTCGGGAACGGAAATCAAAGTTGAGGATAACGAGTACCTCATTCTGCGAGAAGACGAAATTCTCGGAATTTTATCGTCGGCCGGCAAAGCGGCCGGGAAGAAATAGGAGGACCCCATGGCAAAACAGATTGTTCACGGTGAGGACTCCCGGCAAGCGATTCTGCGTGGCGTGAATATGCTTGCTGATGCAGTCAAAATCACACTAGGTCCGAAGGGACGCAATGTCGTTCTGGACAAGAAATTCGGTTCACCGACCATTACAAAAGATGGCGTTACCGTCGCAAAAGAAATCGAATTGAAAGAGCCGCTCGAGAACATGGGCGCTCAAATGGTTAAAGAAGTCGCTTCGAAAACGAGCGATGTCGCTGGAGACGGTACCACCACAGCGACCGTGTTGGCGCAGGCGATTTTTCGAGAGGGAGTGAAGACTGTTGCAGCTGGCGCTAACCCGATGGCGGTGAAGCGCGGCATCGAGCGCGCAGTTGAGACTGCGGTTGAGAAAATTAAAGAATTGGCCAAGCCGGTTAAGGGCGACATGATAGCCCAGGTCGCGACGGTTTCCGCGAACAACGATTCGACTATCGGAAACATCATCGCCGAAGCAATGAAAAAGGTCGGTAAGGATGGCGTTATCACCGTGGAAGAGGCAAAGGCGATCGAGACGACGCTCGACGTCGTCGAGGGCATGCAGTTCGATCGTGGATATCTCTCGCCGTACTTTGTGACGGATCCTGATCGCATGGAGTGCGTACTCGAAAACGCGCTGATTCTCATCAATGAAAAGAAAATCAGCACGATGAAAGATCTGCTCCCGCTGCTGGAACAGGTTGCAAAGATGGGTCGGCCGTTGCTCATTATCGCAGAAGACGTCGAAGGCGAAGCGCTGGCTACGCTCGTGGTCAACAAGCTGCGTGGGACGCTTCAAGCAGTTGCGGTAAAGGCCCCTGGATTTGGCGATCGTCGAAAAGCCATGCTGGAAGATATTGCGATTTTGACCGGCGGCAAGTCGCTCACCGAAGACCTCGGCATCAAGCTGGAAAACGTCCATATCGAGGATCTCGGCAAAGCGAAGAAGATTGTCATCGACAAGGACAACACCACTATCGTCGAAGGTGCCGGCAAGCATCAGGCTATCGAAGGCCGCGTCAAGCAACTCCGCACCCAAATTGACGAAACCACTTCGGATTACGATCGCGAGAAGCTGCAAGAACGGCTTGCAAAGCTTGTCGGCGGCGTTGCAGTGATCAAAGTCGGCGCAGCTACCGAAACCGAGATGAAGGAAAAGAAGGCTCGCGTTGAAGACGCAATGCACGCAACTCGAGCGGCTGTTGAAGAAGGTATCGTTCCTGGTGGCGGCGTCGCGTTCATTCGCGCCGTTCCAGCTCTGGAAAAGCTGAAGCTTGAAGGCGACGAGCAGATCGGCGTGAATATCGTAAAACGTTCGCTCGAGGAGCCTTTGCGGATGATCGCATCCAATGCCGGACATGAGGGAGCGGTTGTCCTGGGGAAGGTCAAAGAGTCGAAGGATTCTAACTACGGCTTCAACGCCGCGACTGATGATTACACCGACATGATTTCCGCCGGTATCCTCGATCCGGCGAAGGTCACTCGTACGGCACTGCAGAACGCCGCATCCATTTCCGCTCTGATGCTGACCACCGAGGCTCTCGTCTCCGAAATTCCCGAAGAAGAGAAAGCCCCGGCCGGCCCACCGATGGGCGGCGGTGGTCCCGGAATGTACTAAACGGCAGTAGGAACACAAAAAGCACAAGAGGCACAAAAGAGACTTTCTCCTTTGTGCCTCTTGTGCTTTTTGTGTTCCAGCTTTCTATAATCGTCAATGCATGACCCGTTTTGAAGAGCTACGACAGAAGTATCCCGTCTTTCGTTACGACCGTTTTGAATTCCAACGCGGTCACTCAGGCGTAACCGGTCGTTTCCATTTCACGATTCCACCAGATATTGCATTTACTCCTGAAGTACATTTTGCGCCCGTGCGAGAGGGTTGGTTTGCCGTGCCAGACGCGGCGGTTTCCAATGCCGTTTTTCACCTGGGTCTCATCGAAGCTTTAAGCTATTGGAAGGCGACGGCGTCGCCGCGCTTCGAAGTGCACGCCGGCAGTTTGACCGGCGAACAGGTCCAGTGGTGGGCGGACCTGCTGATCCATGGCATGGGAGAGTTCTTTTATCGAAACGACATCGATTTTACGCAGCACGATTTCGTAAAAATCGTCTCGGCAGGGAGCGACACATTTAGTCTCTACAGTGCGAGCCTGCCGCAGCGCAGCCTACTCACAATCGGCGGAGGTCGCGATTCGGCGCTGGCAGCGGGGTTGCTGCGGGATTCCGGTCATCCATTTACTTGCATGATGCTGAACCCGTCCTCTGCCGCTTCGCGAATAGCGGCGCAGGTGACGTCCGCTGATCCGGTTGTAATTCGCCGCTCCATTAGTCCAGGTCTGCTGGAATTGAATCGTCTCGGTTTTTTAAACGGGCACACTCCTTTCTCTGCTTACCTCGGGTTTCTTGGAGTCGTTTGCCTGCTACTGTATGGATACTCCGATGTGATCGTTGCGAATGAGCGGAGCTCGGATGAAGGCAATCTCGGATATCGCGGGCGCGAGATCAACCATCAATATTCGAAGAGCTTTCGATTCGAGCGGCTTTTCGATCAATACTTGTCGACATATCTGGTCAAGGCCGGCCACTACTTCAGCTTTGTCCGCCCGTTATATGAACTTCAGATCGGCAAGTTGTTTTCATCCTTTCCCGGCTTTTTCGATGTTTTCAAGAGCTGCAATCGAAGTCGTTCGGATTCCTGGTGCGGTGAGTGCGCCAAATGCGTTTCCGTTTTCTTGACGATGTACCCATTTGTTCCACGTTCTGCGCTGCTGAAGGTATTTGGCGCCGACCTGTTTGATCGCAGTGGAACCATTCCCATCGTTCGAGAACTCGTCGGCGACAACACGAAGCCGTTCGAATGTGTCGCAACGAGAGCCGAAATCCTGGCTGCGTTGGCGCTTTCCATACAGAAAGCGAAGGAGTCGGGCGAGCCGCTGCCCGGGGTTCTGGACTATGCCTCTAAGAACGTGCCTGGCGCCACAGACCTCACGAGCGCGGCAGCAATCTTGGCCTCGTACGGACCGCATCGTTTGCCTCAAGAGTTAGAAAATTTCCTCACGAAAGCTTTGAATAAGTCGCCGCGCTCTCGGTAGTCCTTGAAGGTACCGAAACTGGGCGATGCGGGTGATAACAAGCAGATCTTTCCCTTATCTGTCGACTCGAAGGCAATTTTGACTGCCTGTTCCATATCACGGACGAAGAATGCTGCCGGCAAGACGGCCGTTGTGGAATAGGTTTCAATTGCCTTCCATATTCGGACGCCGGTTGTGGGAAAGAGAATGACGGTCTTGATATTCGATGGCAGCTGCACTCCGAGTTGCTTGAAATCCAGATTTCGTTCGTGACCGCCTAATATGAGCGTTTGCACATCAGGCCCCAACGCGTCCAGGGCAGCCAGCGTCGCATCCGGGATGGTTGCGATAGAATCGTCGAAAAACGAGATTCCTTTGTATATACCCACGTGTTCAAGGCGATGAGGAAGTGCCTTAAAATTCGCGATTGCTTTCCGAATTGCCGTTGCTTGGACTCCAACCAACTCTGCAACGACTGTGGACGCGATGATGTTTTGGAGGTTGAATTTTCCCGGAAGCGGCAACTCGCCGGCATCTGGTACGCCGTACGGGCGCTCACTGATTTTGAAGGGCTTCAGAGATGCCCTGCTTCTTCCGGCTATGGCCGAAGGAATTGGATGATCTGCGGCGAACACGAGGAAATCGTCAGGAGTCTGAAATCTCGTGATGTTTTCCTTCGCGGCCACATATTCCTCGAATGTAGCGTAGTAATCCAGATGTTCGGGGACGATATTCAACAGTACGCTGATGTGAGGGCTGGTTTCGATCTCGGCCAGTTGATGACTCGAGAACTCGTGAACGAAATAAGTCTCCCTCGAAACCTGATCAACAACTGAAAGTGGAGGCTGTCCGATATTACCTACCAAAACGGCTGGTATTTCAGCCGACTGCAGGATGTGGTGAATGAGAGAACTCGTTGTGCTTTTCCCTTTCGTCCCGGTAACACCGATGACTTTCTCACGCGGATAGTTGCTCAAAAAAATCTGGGAATGCGAAGTGAGCAGGCAACCCGCCTTGCGCGCTTGGACTATTGCATCAAGGGAAGCCGGTATTCCGGGTGTCTTGATGATGACTTCGCATTGTTGGTTAAGCGAATTGAGATAGTCGCTGCCGAATTTCAATCGCAGATCTTTATCGTGCTGGATTCGGGCCAGAGTGTCCGTAGGAAATTCCTGCACTTCCTGGCGATCCGCGATGGAGAGCGGCTTTGATGGCCATCTTTTGCGAAGGAATTCATAAGTGGCTTGCCCCTCTGTCCCAAAGCCCAGGATAAGAATCGACCTCGTTTCGAGTTCCGCCAAAAGCATGGATAGATTTCCCGTGTGAGTTGCGCCGCGGTATGCGAATTGACAGAAGTGTGTGAATCAGGCGACCAGTCCCCTCCTCGGTGAGGAGGGGAATATCGCCTACCCCAACCAATTCGTTCACGCCCTTATAGGCCGCGCCCGCGGTTGCAACGCGCCTACAGTCGAATCGATGGACCTTCGCTGTCCCGAGCGCAAACACAATAAACAATCATGCGAGATTTATCTCAAGAACCCTCTGCTTCGCTATTCGATTCACCGCCTTCAACGGCGTACGTTCAAGCGAAGGATTTCGTCCGTTGGTGCTGCAGCTTCGGAAGTGACTTCCGCAACAGTCCGGACATAACGAATCTCCGCTACTGGTCCCATAAAAACAAAATGAAACTGGATGAGCACAATGAGACTGAGATTCTCGAAGCAGCACGACCGCTCTTCCTGAAACGCGTCGAGCAAGCCGTGCGCAAAGCCGAGAAAGTTCAAGCCCCAAATTGACTTGCGCTTGCGCCGCAAGCTAATCTCCGCGAATGAAAACATTGACGTTCCTGACGTGTCTTCTCTTCGTACTCTCGTGTAACCGCCCGTCACCCACCACAAAAAATGGCGAGGATATTCTCCCACAATCGACTGCCGCTCTTATTGATTCTGCCGCTATGAAAGCGCACATCCAAAAACTCGCCTCGGATGAGATGGAGGGTCGCGCACCGGGCGGAAAAGGTGAGGAGATGGCCACAGCCTATATCGCAGACTTCTATAAAACGCTCGGCCTTAAAACGCAATTTCAGGCGGTTCCGATGGTTGGCATTACATCTTCAGTATCGCCGATGAAGGTTGCTGGAAAGGGTGGTGCAAGAACGCTCAAGTATGGCGACGACTTCGTGGGTTGGTCGAAACAACAACGGGACACCGTTTCCACGAGCGCGGACCTCGTGTTTTGCGGATACGGCGTGACGGCGCCGGAATATCAATGGAATGACTTCAAAGACGATGTAAAGGGAAAGATCATCGTTGTGCTCATCAATGACCCTCAGCTCGAAGACCAGTCGAAATTCGGCGGTAAGGCTATGACGTATTACGGTCGATGGACATATAAGTACGAGGAAGCCGCCAGACAGGGAGCTGCAGGAGCCATCATCGTGCACGAGACCGAGTTTGCCGGTTATCCGTGGGAAGTTGTTCGCGGTTCATGGTCCGGGGAGCAGTTCGACATTGCCCGAAGCGATAAGGGCGCCTCCACCGTTCCGCTTCAAGCATGGATTACGCGCGACGTTGCTGAGGCGCTTTTCAAGTCGGCGGGAATGGACTTCACCGATATGAAGAAGAAGGCCCTCCAGGCCGACTTCAAACCCGTGCCCCTTGGGATCAGAGCATCAGTTGATGTGAAGAACAAGATGCGAACGGTCGAGTCGAAAAACGTTATCGGCGTTTTGGAAGGCACTGAAAAGGCTGACGAGTACGTGATTTTCACAGCGCATTGGGACCATCTCGGCATTGGTGAGCCACAAAACGGCGACAAAATCTACAATGGCGCCGTCGATAACGCCTCAGGCGTTGCCATGATCATGGAAATTGCCCGCGCGGCCACCAAGATTCAGCAGAAGCCGAAGCGCTCCCTGGTTTTCATGGCGGTTACCGGTGAGGAACAAGGCCTTCTTGGATCTGCTTACTACGCCGAGAATCCTGTTTTTCCACTGAACAAGACACTTGCCAACCTGAATATCGATGAAGGTAACGTTTTTGGGCGCAATGACAATCAGATTCAGGTCATTGGATTTGGTTACACATCGCTCGAGGACATACTTAAGGATGTGGTTGCACGGCAAGGCCGAACTGTCACTCCGGATGCGGAGCCGGAGAAAGGCTTCTACTTTCGGTCCGACCAGTTCAGCCTGGCGAAGAAAGGCGTTCCGGCTCTGTATACCAAGAGTGTTACTGTTGAAGATGAGCGCGATTTTACTGCCAAGCGCTATCACAAACCTTCTGACGAGTTCGATCCGAACTGGGACATGAAAGCTGCTGTGGCCGATGCCGACGCATTCCTTCAGGTTGCGCTTCGGGTGTCCAATAGCGATCAATGGCCGGAATGGAAGCCAAACACGGAGTTCCGAGAGATTCGTGAGAAGAGTTTGAAGCAATGAGTGAAGAGCCGCAGCGAGATGAGTGGTACCAAACAATCGTTCATCGATCGTGCCGAAGAACTTCGTGAACAAATCCGCGACCATGAACACCGTTATTACGTTTTAGATAAACCTTCCATTTCGGACTTTGAATTCGATCAGCTGGTGCGCGAGCTCCAGCAGCTCGAAGCAGAGCATCCGGAATTGATCACGCCCGATTCGCCAACGCAGCGCGTCGGCGGACAACCGGCAAAAGAATTTCCAACTTACACATTCTCGCGGCCGATGCTGAGTCTTGAGAATGCATACTCCGAAGAAGAGTTGTTGGACTGGGGCCGGCGGGTGAATCAGCTTGCCGACACTGACACTGTCGATTACGTCGCCGAACTCAAGATCGACGGCCTGAGTGTGGCCCTCGTTTATGAGAGCGGTCTTCTCGACAAGGCAGTAACACGAGGAGATGGCCGGACCGGGGAAGTTGTGACTGGAAATGTCCGCACGATTCGCTCTGTTCCTCTTCACTTGCACCAGGACGCATCTGTCGAGGTTCGCGGCGAGGTATTTCTTAGTCTGAAGGCATTTCGACAATTGAACGAAGAACGCGAGGAAGCCGGACAGCCCCGCTTTGCAAATCCGCGAAACGCAGCAGCAGGGTCACTGCGTCAACTGGATCCGAAAGTCGCCGCAGCTCGGCCGCTGGATTTCTACGCGTATTGGATATCCCCAACAAAGGATCGTCAATCCGAAAACTTGAAATGGATTACGGCGCTCGGCTTGAAGGTTAATCCCCACCGTAAGCTCTGCCATTCACTGCAGGAAGTCATCGACTTTTGCCGTCATTGGGAAGAGCGCCGCGACGAATTGGATTACGAAATAGACGGTGTCGTGGTGAAGGTGAACTCTGTCGATCTTCAGGCGCACTTGGGCAGTACATCAAAGTCGCCGCGGTGGGCTATTGCTGTGAAATTTCGCGCCCGACAGGCGACGACGCGCCTCCTTAATATTCGAGTGCAGGTTGGCCGCACCGGCGCTCTGACTCCTGTCGCGGAGCTGGAGCCGGTCCAGCTCGGCGGAACGACAATTCGGAATGCGACGCTGCACAACGAGGATGAGATCGAACGCCTTGCCGTCCAAATTAACGATCGCATTTTGCTGGAACGTGGCGGCGATGTGATCCCGAAGATCGTGAGTGTTGTCGAACAAGCTCCCGACCGCTTTCCTTTCCGAATGCCATCGCATTGTCCCGTTTGCGGCGCTCGGGTATATCGCGAAGAAGGCGAGGCCGTTCGCCGGTGCGTTTCGCAGACATGTCCTGCAAAGTTGAAAGAGTCTCTCTTGCACTGGTCAAGCCGAAAGGCCATGAAGATTGACGGTCTTGGCTTTCGTGTCGTCGAGCAACTTGTTGCGAAGAACCTCGTACACGATGTCTCAGATCTATATCGGCTTACTACGAAGGAAATCGTAGAACTCGAGCGCATGGGGCCAAAGTCTGCGGAGAACCTCGTTCGGGAAATTGACGCCAGCCGCTCTCTCGAGTTTTGGAGGCTGCTGTTTGGAATCGGAATTCGTCACGTGGGCGAGCGTACGGCACAAATTCTGGCGCGCCATTTCGGTTCTGTGGAACGTCTAGAACAGGCATCGTTGGAGGAATTGGAGCGGGTCCATGAGGTTGGGCCGAAGCTGGCAGAAAGCATTCACCAGTTTTTCAAAGAACCACAGAACCGGGCATTAGTCGAAAGACTGCGGTCGGCCGGCTTACCAATGAAGTCCGCTGCCGTCGAACAGTCGAAGACTGTCCAGGCTTTTGAAGGTAAGACGTTTGTGCTAACGGGAACATTAGACACCATGACCCGGGAAGAAGCGAGTACACTCATTGAATCGCGGGGAGGCCGTGTGAGCTCGTCCGTGAGCAAGAAGACAACCTACGTGGTGGCCGGCCGTGATGCAGGATCGAAACTCGAAAAAGCGCGCGATCTGCGCGTAACGATCTTGGATGAGCAGCAATTTCGCACGATGTTATAATCGAGGGCTTATGAGAAGGGCTTTAATCGGCTTGGTGCTGCTTTTGGCAATGTCCACCCTGCTTGCAGGCCAACGAGGACAGCAACAGCCTCCCGCGCCTGCGTCTCCTCCCGCTAAACCGAACGATGATCAGACGATTTCCGTAGAAGTCAACCTGGTAAACATCTTGTTTACCGTTGCCGATCGGAAAGGGAAGTTTGTTACGAATCTGAAAAAAGAGGATTTCCGGGTTTTCGAGGACGAAAAAATCCAAAGCATCACGAACTTCAGCAGTGAATCGAATCTACCCCTCACGATTGCCTTGTTGGTAGACACTAGCGGAAGCATCCGGGACAAGCTGCGATTCGAAGAGGAAGCAGCCATCGAGTTTTTTTACTCAACACTGCAGCGCGGCAAAGATAAAGCCCTTGTAATCAGTTTCGATTCGGGTGTCGAACTCCTGCAGGACTTTACAGATGATCCCGAGAAGCTTGCAAATCAGGTCCGCAAAATTCGAGCCGGCGGCGGCACGTCGCTTTATGACGCCATCTACCTTGCTGTAAACCAAAAGTTGAATGGCCAGGGTGGACGCCGCATAGTCATTCTCATCACGGATGGCGACGATAATTCGAGCCGGGTTTCCATGACCGAGACCCTGGAAGCCTCACAAAAGAACGATGTCACAATCTATGCCATCAGCACGAACTCCGCAGCGTTCTTCGGATCAAAGGAACAAGAGCGGGGCGACAAAACGTTGAAGAAGTTTTCGGAAGAGACTGGCGGAAAGTCGTTTTTCCCGTTGAAAATTGAAGACCTTGCCAGTAGCTTCCTCGATATTCATGACGAACTTCGATCGCAATATCAGATTGGATATCGCCCGCTGAATGCCAAACAAGACGGAACCTACCGCAAAATCCGTGTCGACGTGATGGATAAACGTTATAAGGCACGCGCGCGAGCCGGATACTACATGCCTAAGGCGCCAGCGACATCCCAGAATAAGAATTAGCCACAAGAAGCACAAAGAGCACAAAAGAAGTCCTTCTTTTGTGCTCTTTGTGCTTCTTGTGGCTAATTCGTCTCCTACTCCACTTTCAGTCTGCGAATGAATACACCAGCCTCCTGGAATAGCCGGAAGGCGCTGTCGTTGAGCGGGTATTCCTGGTTATAGACGACTTCGCGGAGTCCTGCGTTAATGATCATCTTCGCGCATTGAAGACAAGGCGCGAACGTGGTGTAGATGATTGCATCTTTAACCGACACACCGTGGTATGACGCCTGGACGATGGCATTTTCCTCGCCGTGCGAACAAAGACATTCATCCAAAGCT
>Ga0114129_10000062_pt1 | contig 96507 bp, 98 predicted proteins | sample RhiMetdeltSRZDD1_FD_80071 | JGI IMG/M metagenome (GOLD analysis project Ga0114129, IMG submission 80071) | Populus rhizosphere microbial communities from Tennessee, USA - Rhizosphere MetaG P. deltoides SRZDD1 (version 2) (version 2) | ecosystem: Host-associated > Plants > Roots > Rhizosphere >... | reverse complement strand
GCCCGGTTTGCGGCAGCGTCGTGGCGCCAAATCCCCACCCCCGACGGACGAGGGGTGGCGAGCGAAGCGGACCCGGTGGGGGCCATCGCCCACTCCCCACCGATCTGCACGCTCGCTGTGCTGACGAGGAGTCGCCCCTCCCCCCTTCACGGGGTGATCAGGCCGAGGCGCGCTCTCGCCGCAGGGCCCGCCAGCCGATGTCGCGCCGGCAGAACCCCTCCGGCCAGCGAATGTGGTCGACCGCCGCGTAGGCGCGGGCGCGCGCCTCCGCGACGTCGCGTCCAAGCGCCGAGACGTTGAGCACGCGCCCGCCATTGGCGACGAGCCGCCCGTCGACCAGAGCGGTTCCGGCGTGAAAGATCTCGACGCCGTCACCGGCCGCCGCTTGGTCGAGGCCCTCGATGGCCGAACCCTTGGCGTACGAGCCGGGATAGCCCTGCGTCGCCATCACCACCGTGAGCGCCGCTTCTGGCGACCAGCGCAGGTCGAAACTCTTCAGCATGCCATCGCGCGCCGCCAGCAGGGCCGGCACAAGGTCCGACTTCAGGCGCAGCATCAGTACCTGGCATTCGGGATCGCCGAAGCGGACGTTGTACTCGACCAGTTTGGGGCCCTGCGCGGTCAACATCAGCCCGAGATAGAGGACTCCCTTGAATGGCGTCCCCATCCCCTGCATGGCGCGCAAGGTTGGCAACACGAATTCATTCATCGCGCGCTGGGCGAGCGCGTCGGTGAAGGCCGGCACCGGTGAGTAGGCGCCCATGCCGCCGGTATTCGGCCCCTGGTCGCCGTCGAACGCCGTCTTGTGATCCTGCGCGGAGGCGAGCGGGATGGCGGCCGTGCCGTCGCAGAGCGCGAAGAACGAGACCTCCTCGCCGGTGAGAAATTCCTCGATCACGACCTCGGTGCCGGCGGCCCCCATTCCGCCGCCGAGCATCAGATCGATCGCGGCGGCGGCGGCCTCCACGGTCGGCGCCACCACCACGCCCTTGCCGAGCGCAAGGCCGTCCGCCTTAACGACGATCGGGGCGCCGCGCTGACGCACGTAGGCCTTGGCGGACACGGCATCCGCAAAGCGCTCATAGGCGGCGGTCGGAATGCCGTGGGCGCGGCAGAGGTCCTTGGTGAAGCCTTTGGAGCCCTCCAGTCGCGCTGCCGCCTTGGTCGGCCCGAAAGTCTTGAACCCCGCGGCCTCGATGTCGTCGACGATTCCGGCGACCAGCGGATTGTCGGGCCCGACTACGACGAAGTCGACCGCGTTCGCCTTGCAAAAATCCACCACGGCGCCGTGGTCGGCGACGTCGAGCGCCACGCACTCGGCCTCGCGCGCGATGCCGGCATTGCCTGGCGCGCACCACAACCGATCGCACAGCGGGCTGCCGGCGATCTTCCAGGCGAGCGCATGCTCGCGTCCACCCGCGCCGAGGAGGAGGATCTTCATGTCGGTCCCTGTCGCGACGGCGAGTCGAGGCCGATGTAGCACGCTGTCGACCGCCCGCAAGCGGGCGGCGGGCGCAATCCTCAACTTGTGCCGGCAGGGATCGGCCATGACGGCATGCCAAACAAGCGTTACATTGGGCACAATGACCGATGCCGCCGTCGCCGGGCCACGCACGAACCTGCTCGAGCTCACCGTCTCCGAGCTGTCCGCCCAGCTCAAGCGCACGCTGGAGGACGCCTACGGTTACGTGCGCGTGCGCGGCGAGCTCGGCAACGTCAAATATCACTCAAGCGGACACGTCTATCTCGACCTCAAGGACGACCGCGCCTGCATCGCGGGCGTGATCTGGCGGACGACCGCGGCCCGCATCAGGCTCAAGCTCGAGCCGGGCCTCGAAGTGGTGGTCACCGGCCGCATCACCACTTACCCAGGCCAGTCCAAGTACCAGATCGTCGTCGAGACCCTGGCGCCTGCCGGCGTCGGCGCGCTGATGGCACTGCTCGAGGAGCGCAAGCGCAAGCTTGCCGCCGAAGGGCTGTTCGACCAGGCGCGCAAGCAGCTGTTGCCGTTCCTGCCGCGCGTCGTCGGCGTGATCACCTCGCCGACCGGCGCCGTCATTCGCGACATCCTGCATCGGCTCGCTGATCGGTTCCCGCGGCGCGTGCTGGTCTGGCCGGTGCGCGTGCAGGGCGACGGGTCGGCCGAGCAGGTGGCGGCGGCGATCGCCGGCCTCAACGCGCTCACCGGCCGCACGATTCCGCGCCCGGATGTGATCATCGTGGCGCGCGGCGGCGGCTCGCTCGAGGACTTGTGGTCGTTCAACGAGGAGGTCGTCGTGCGCGCGGCGGCGGCAAGCCGCATTCCGCTGATCTCCGCCGTCGGCCACGAAACCGATATCACCTTGCTCGATTTCGTCGCCGACCGGCGCGCCCCGACCCCGACGGCGGCGGCCGAGATGGCGGTACCGGTGCGCGGCGAGCTCACGGCACAGCTCGATGGGCTGGCGCGGCGCAATCTCGCCTGCTGGACGCGAACATTCGACGGCCGACGCACGGAACTGCGCTCGGCCGCGCGCGCGTTGCCGACCGCCGACCGGCTGCTCGGCGAGCGGCGCCAACGGGTCGACGGCGTGGGCGCACGATTGCCCCGCGCGCTGATCGCCAATGCACGCATCCATCACGCCGAATATGCCCGCGCCGCCGAGCGACTGGCAGCGCAGGCGCCGCGCGCGCGGGTCGCACGCTTGGCCGAAAAAGCCGCGGCCTACGGGGGGCGGACGCGGCTTGCGATCCAGTCGCTGCTGCACCGCCGGCGCGATCGCTTCGAGGCCACCGCCGGGCGTCTGGCGGCGGCCCTGCGCGCAAATCGCAGCGCGCATGTCACCAGGCTGGTGCGGGACCGCGACCGCGTCGCCAGCACCTCCGAGCGCGCCCGCCGCGCCACGGAAGCCGCACTCGACCGCCGCTGGAACGCGCTGGAACGCGTCACCGACCTGCTCGCCGCGCTCTCCTATCACGGCGTGCTGACGCGCGGGTTTGCCCTGGTGCGCGACGACGGCGGGCGGCCGTTGCGGACGGCCGCCGCGGTCAGCCCGGGACTACGACTCGACATCGAGTTCGCCGACGGGCGGGTGCCGGCGCTGGCGACAGCGGCGGGCACGTCGGTGGCAACGATGCGGGTGGCGCGACCGCGCCGCCGGCGCACCGCAAGCAATCCCGACCAGGGCAACCTGTTTGGGACGTGAGGCTGCAGCGCACCGATACGCGCTGCGCTGCGCCCGCGGCACGGGAAAAACATTGCGCCGGACTTATCAGATCCGCCGTCCCGCTTCGCGCCAGTACGGTTCGCGCAGCTTGCGCTTGAAGATCTTGCCGCTCTCCTCACGCGGCAGCTCGTCGGCGAACTCGATCACCCGCGGGATCTTGTAGTCGGCAAGGCGCGCTCGCAGATGCGCGCGGATCGCATCGCGGTCGATCGAGACGGCCGGCTGCAGTTGCACGTGCGCCGCCAGCGCCTCGCCGAACTCCGCGTCGGGTATGCCGAAGACCGCACAGTCGGCGATGCCGACCAGCGTCACCAGCGCGGCTTCGATCTCGGCCGGATAGATGTTGACGCCGCCCGAGATCACCATGTCGGCCTTGCGGTCGCAGATGTAGAGATACCCTTCGGTGTCGAAGTAGCCGACGTCGCCGACGGTGATCAGACCGTCGCGCTCGATCGCGCGGCGCGCCGCTGCATTGTTGACGTAGGTGAATTCGGTGTAGTTGCCGTTGCGGCAGTAGATCGTGCCGGGCTGGAACGGCGGCAGCTCGCGGCCGTCGTCGTCGAGAATGCGCGCCTCGGCCGAAGGCAGCACGCGCCCGACCGTTCCCGGACGCGCAAGCGCTTCCTGCGACGTGCACATGGTGATGAACCCGGCCTCGCTGCTGGCGTAGCCCTCGTGGATGACCGGCCCCCACCACTCGATCATGGCGCGCTTCACGTCGGGCGGACAGGGCGAGCCGGTGCAGGCCACGAACTTGACCGAGCTCAGGTCGTGGCGGCGCTTGACCTCTTCGGACAGCCGCAGCAAGCGCACGAAATGCGTCGGCACCAGGTAGAGATGGCTGGCGTGATGGCGTTCGATGTCGGCCAGCAGCTGCTCGGCATCGAGCCGCGGCCGAATGACGGCAAGCTCGCCCATGAGCAGGCTGAACAATCCGTAGGATGCCGGCGCGCTGTGATAGAGGGGCGCCACCAGGATGGTGCGCAAGCCGGGCTCGATCCCGAATGCGATGCGGGCATTCTCGGCCATGCGGGCCACGTCCTCGGGACCGAGCGGCGCGCGCTTGATGCCCTTCGGCCGCCCGGTCGTGCCGGACGAGTAGTAGAGCGATCCGCGCGGCTGGCGCGGCGCCCCGGCATGGGCGGGTGCATCGGCGAGCCAGCCTTCCCATTCCGGCACGCCGGCTGGGGCACGGCATTGCCCGGCATCGAGACGAAATGCCGCCTGCAACTGTGCCGAGGGCTCGACCGCGATCACCGGTACGCCGGCCGGAACCGCGCCTTCGATCCGCGGCAACAGGTCGGCATGCACGATCAGCGCCGCCGCCCCACTGTCGCGCAGGATGTGACCGGCCTCGTCCGCCTTGAAGTGCCAGTTGATGGGACAAAAATAGCAGCCGGCGGTGCGCGCGATCAGCATCGCCTCCGGGAACGCGATGTCGTTGCGCAGCATGGCGGCGACGACCTCGCCCTCACCCACGCCCAGCGCCTCCAGGCCGCCGACGCCGCGCATCGTCCGCTCCAGCACGGCCGCGCCGTTCAACCTACGTTCGCCCGCGATCAGGGTCGCGACCATTGATTTGCCTCCGCTCGGCGGTCACGCTAGCACGATCGCCCGGCGGTAGTTTCAAGTCCGCGCCCGAACGACTATGTTGCGCCGTGCAGGCCGTTCGCGGTCGTTTGCGGCACCGCATCGGAGGGCAAGCGTGCTGAACCGCTATGATCGTCCCTCGCCCATGGCGGGCGAAGCGGAAGTGAAATTCCTCGATGGCGACTTCCGCGTCATCCGGCCGGGCGCGTTCGTGCGCTGCGCCGTCACCGGCGTCCCGATACCGCTGGAGGAGCTGAAATACTGGAGCGTCGACTTGCAAGAGGCCTATGCCAGCCCGGAAGCGGTACTGCGCCGACACTTCCCTGAACGCGAGAAGTCGAAAGCGTCCGAGCCAGTCAGGCGCGGCCCTTGATCCGACCAAGCAGAAAAGTGGCGAAGCTTTCCTGATCGTCGAGCGCCAGAATCACCGGAAGGCTCAAGGCGCGCGCGCGCAGTTCGCCGAGCGCCCCGCTGCCATCCAGCCGGACCATATCCTTCTCCGTCGTCACCGGCGTAAGCTCCCGCAGATCCGCCTCGGCGAGCAGCCGCGACGCCTCGGCCTCGGTATAGCGGTGGTGGTCCGGGAAGCCACGGCGGAGCGGCGCCTCGACGCCCGCCTCCGCGAGCGTGCGGAAGAACTTGTCGGGATCGGCAACGCCGGCGAAGGCCAAGACCCGCCTGCCCGCCAGTGCGGCGATTGCCCGACCGTCAGGCCGCAGCCGGCCGTAATAGATCGGAATGCCAGCAGCGGCGGCGGCGTCTGCGACCCCGCTCGCGCCGCCGGCATCGCCGACCACGACGACCGCGTGGGCGCGCGCGAGCTGGGCCGCCAAGGGGGCACGCAAAGGGCCGGCCGGACAGACGCGGCCGTTGCCGATCGCGCGCCGACCGTCGACCATGAGCATGGCCACGTCCTTGGTCAGCGATGGGTTCTGGAAGCCGTCGTCCATTACGACGACGCTCGCGCCTGCGGCCTGCGCGGCGCGCGCGCCGGCCACGCGGTCGCGCGCGACGATTGCCGGATGGGCACGCGCCAGCAGCAACGGCTCGTCGCCCACATCGGCGGCGTTATGGGCGGCCAAGTCGACCTGAATCGGGCCGGGCAGCCGGCCGCCATAGCCGCGGGTCAGGAACATCGGCCGCTCGCCGCGCGCCGCGAGCAAACGTGCAGTGGTGAGCGCCATCGGGGTCTTGCCGGCGCCGCCCAGTGTCGCGTTACCGACGCATACGACCGGGATGTCGGCGCGTTCGCCGCGGCGCTGCAGGCGCCGCGCCGCGACCATCCCGTAAAGGGCGGCAAGCGGTGTGAGCAGCGCCGCCTCGAGCCCCGGCTCCTGCCACCAGAATGACGGAGCGCGCATCAAGGCCTGCCGCGTTCAACGTGAATCACGTTCCGGGCGGCGATCCGGTGTCCCTTTCGCCGGAACATGTGCGCCTTTCACCGGTGCTCGAGGCGAAGCTGCATCAAGTAGGGCTCGAGCGCGGCGAGCGTGCGACTGCGGGCGCCGCTGAGCGCCTCCACGGTACGGAGCGCGGCATCGGCGGCAGCCTGACGCGCCGCCCGGTCCTCGAGCCACGCGCCGATCCGAGCCGTGAGCTTGCCGGCATCGCTCACCTCGGCGGCACCTTCGGAGCGGTCGAGCGCGGCATAGAGGTCCTTGAAGTTCCACACGTGCGGTCCGTGCAGGATTGCGCTCCCGAGCTTGGCGGCCTCGATCGGGTTCTGCCCGCCATGGCGAACCAGTGATCCTCCCATGAAGACGACCGGCGCCACCCGGTAGATGATCCCAAGCTCTCCGATCGTGTCGGCGACGTAAATCTCGGTGCCGTCGTCGGGCAGATCTCCATCCGACCGCGCGATCGCATTGAGCCCGGCTGCGCTCGCAATTTCGAGCACGCCGGGTCCGCGTTCGGGATGCCGCGGCGCCACCAGCGTGATCAAGCCGGGAAAGCTCTCGCGCAAACGGCGATGCACGTCGATGACGATCTTCTCTTCGCCCGGATGGGTCGAGGCCGCAGCGATGACGGGCCGACCATTGATCGCCGCGCCAAGCGAAGCGAGGGCTTCAGCATCGGCAGGCGGCGCCGGCACGTCGAGCTTGAGGTTGCCGGTGGTGGCGATGCGGGGAGCCCCTAGCTCGCCATAGCGGGCCGCGTCGGTAACCGACTGCGCAAGGCAGAGGTCGAAGTGGCCGAGCAGCGCGCGGATGCTGCGCGGCAAACGCCGCCAGCGCGCGAACGAGCGTTCGGACAGCCGTCCGTTCACCAGGATCAGAGGAATGCCGCGTTCGGCGGCCGCAACGATGAGGTTCGGCCACAAATCGGACTCGGCAAACAGCGCCAGATTGGGTCGCCAATGATCGAGGAAACGGGTCACGAAACGCGGCGCGTCATAAGGTGAGAACTGGTGCACCGCGCCCGCCGGCAGGCGCCATTCCGCGAGTTGGGCCGAGGTCACCGTGCCCGAGGTGACCAGCACCGCAACACCGCGCGCGCAGACGTGCTCGACGATCGGCACCACCGCGAGCAGTTCGCCGACGCTCGCAGCATGGAACCAGACCAGCGGGCCGTCGGGACGCAGCAACTCGGCCTGGCCGCAGCGTTCGTTGACGCGTTCGGGCAGCTCCTTGCCGCGCCGTATCCGACCGGAAGCGAGCAATGGCGCAAGCGGCATCGCCGCGGCCGCGAGCCGCCGATAGGCGCGGAGCGCGAGCGGCAGCCGTTCAGGAACCAACCCCACCCTCCGTCGGCGGATCGACCAGCGCATAGGCGCGGGACGTGGCGGCATTGAGAGAGAGTTCGACTTCGCGCCGGCAGGATTCGATCACATCATCGTCCGCCGCATCCGGTACCCGTACCGGCGCTCCGAGCACAATCGCGCCGCGACTGAACGGGAGATTGATCGTCGAGCGATCCCAATTGTTGAGCGAGATGCGTCGACTGGTCGCGATGCCGACCGGATAGATCGGACGGCCCGAGCTGCGCGCCAATAGTACGATCCCGCGTCCGGCGATGCGCGCGACCTTCGGCACGTCGGCAGTCACCACCATGTTCCATCCCTGTTCGAGCGCGTCGCGCATCGCGATAAAGGCGCGCACCCCGCCCTTGCGGTCGAATCGCCCGCCATGATCGCCGGATCCGCGGATCGTTGCCATGCCCAGTTCCTCTGCCGCAATGGCATTGATCTCCGCATCACGGTGCCACGAGATCAAGGCTTTGGCGCGATGCTCCGGCAACCGCATGAACGGCCCCATCAGATGCTGGCCGTGCCACAGCGTGATGATCACCGGCAGATCGGGCCGCAGCCGTTCGTAAAGATCGGCGGGCTCGATGACGAACCGGCTGGTCCGCCACACCACGCGGAGATAGTTCGACATCGCGTGGCCGGCCGCCCGGCGGAACCAGTGTGCATCCCTCACCCGCTTCAGCATCGGGTCGGCTCATGGTTTCGATCCGGCGGGCGCGGGCGCGGTGCGGTCTGGATCGAGCAGACGATGCAAATGAACGATGAAGTATCGCATGTGAGCATTGTCGACGGTCTGCTGCGCCTTGGCACGCCAGGCGGCGTGGGCGCTGGCGTAGTTCGGGAAGATTCCGACGATGTCGAGCTTGGAGAGATCGCGAAACTCGACGTCATCGAGATCCGTCAGCTCGCCGCCGAAGACCAGATGCAGCAACTGCTTCGGAGTAGCCGATTCGGGCATGCTGCGCTCCCGTGCTGGACTGCTATGGCCGGCAACGTCACGCAAATGCCGCCTGCTGGCCACGCATGAGCTGCAACACGATCTGGTGGCGCACGAGGCCGGCAGCGACGAGCGCACCGTGCACCGGGTTGGGGCAATTATACGTTAGCTGGAGGCCGTCGATGGTTGTCAAGACGCCGCCGGCCTCATGCACCACCAGATCGGCCGCCGCCAGGTCCCAGTCGTGGCCGTTCGGGCCGGCAAATGCCACGTCGAGCGTGCCGTCGCCTACCCGGGCCAGCCGCAGGGCAAGCGAATGCACTTTCGGCATCGTGTCGAAGCTCGGTTGCGCCGCGGCGAGCGCGTCGAGATAGCGCTTCGGTCCGGCGGCGCGCACACCTTCCAGGCTGTCGCCATCGTTCGCCGACACCGCGCGCCCGTTGACGGTCGTGCCGTTGCCGGCCGTCGCCATAAATAGAATGTCGTCGGCCGGCGCAAAGATCGCGGCCACCAGTGGACGCCCGCGGCACACCAGCGCGGCTGCTATCGCCCAATCGTTGCGCCCGCCCAAGAACGCGCGGGTGCCGTCGATCGGATCGACCACCCACACACATGACGCGCGCAGGCGGGCCGGATCGTCGACGCTCTCCTCGGAGAGCCACGCGATCGCGGGATCGATGGCGGCCAGCCGTGCATGCAGCATTTCGTCGACCGCGATGTCGACCTCGCTGACCGGCGAACTGCCGGCACCCTTGGTCCAGCTCTTGATCGTCGAGCGAAATTTTTGCAGGGCGAACGCGCCGGCTTCGCGCACCGCTACCGCAAGCTCGTCGCCGATCGTCGCCGCGGCGACGGGCTTTTCAACGGCCGGCAACGGTCATGCCCTCCAGCCGAACGGTCGGCGCGTTCGTTCCATACCGGAACGTGAGGTCGTCGGCCGGCTCGAGCCCGCGGAACATCTCGGTGAGGTGACCCGCAATCGTCACCTCGCTCACCGGGTAGGTCGGCGAGCCATTCTCGATCCAGAAACCGGCCGCGCCGCGGCTGTAGTCGCCGGTAACCGGATTGACCCCCATCCCGATGAGGTCGACCACATAGAAGCCGTCCGCGATGTCGGCGATCAGCTCCTCGCGCGAGCGTTTGCCCGCCACGAGATAGAGGTTGCTCGCGCTCGGCGACGGCGTCGACGAAACGCCGCGCTGAGCATGACCGGTGGTCCTGAACCCCAGCTCGCGACCGGTCGCGGAATCCAGGATCCAGGATCGCAGCACGCCGTCCTCGATCAGCGCCAGCTCGCCGCCGGCGACGCCTTCGGCGTCGAACGGACGCGAGCGCAATCCGCGTCGTCGGAGTGGGTCATCGACGACACGCACGCCGGGTGCGAACAGCGACTCGCCGAGCTTGTCCTTCAGGAAGCTGGTCCGCCGGGCGACCGCCGTCCCGCTGATTGCCGATGCGAGATGCCCCACCAGCGAGCCGGCAACCCGGGCGTCGAACACCACCGGAACCTGATGGGTATCGACCTTACGCGGATTGAGCCGCCTGACGGCGCGTTCGCCGGCGGTGCGGCCGACGCGCCCGGGATCGTCCAGATCACTGGCGTGCGGCGCGGCCGTGAACTCATAGTCGCGCTCCATCGCGGTGCCTTCACCGGCGATCGCCACCATGCCCAAGGAATGGCTCGATCTGAGATAGGCGCCGCGGAAGCCATGGCTCGTGACCAGTACCATGCCTCCGATGCCCGCCGAAGCGGAGGCGCCGGCGGACTTGGTAACGCCGGCGACATCGAGCGCAGCGGTCTCGGCTGCCTGCGCCAGCTCCTCGAGCCGCGCCACCGACGGCAGCGCCGGATCAAGCAGGTCGAGATCGGGCACCTCGCGCGCCAGCAGATCCGGGTCGGCGAGCCCGGCGTACTGATCCTCAGGCGCCGCCAACGCCATCGCCACCGCGCGCTCCGCCAGCGCGGCGACTGTATTGCCCGCAAGATCGTTGCTGGACACCACCGCTTGCCGGCGACCGACCAGCACCCGCAGGCCGAAATCGTCGCTTTCCGACCGCTCGCTCTCCTCGACGGCGCCGTCGCGGACGCCGATCGACAGGGCCATCGAGCGCACCGCGACCGCGTCGGCGGCGTCGGCGCCGGCACGGCGCGCGGCCTCCACCAGGCGCTCGGCGAGCATGGTGAGGGCCGATTGATCGAGCAGCGAGGACGGTTCGGACACGCCGCCCCTTTAGGACGCGGGGTGGGCAGTGGCAACCCTTTCCCGCCGCGCCCCCGCGGCGTGGTGACGAAGCGTCCGGGAGCCTCATGCCAACGATGTGAGCCGAGGTGGTGGGCGCTCCCAGGGGCTCCCTCACCCCGCCGAACGAGAAAATCCTCGATCGCGGCAAGCTCTCGTCAAGCATGACTCAACAGCGAGGGGCCGGATACTGCCGATTAACCCAACGTGTTAGCCGAACCGATACCTCCGTCGGACATGCTCCCGCCTCAACCGGGCGAAGTTCCGGCTGGGAGACGAATTCGAGGCGTCGGACGGTACTCGACGGGGCACACCGGCCGGGACGAGCGCGCAACAGCGGGTCGACCCCTACACACCACCCGTCCGCCTAACGGCCAGCGATGCCGTGGCGGACGGGCACGTGCGCCATGTGGAGATCGATCGCGGCGCAGCGCGCGCGGCATGGCCGTCAACCTGCCAATGCGAGATCGCCGCCTTTGCCGCTGCGTCGCCCGCCGGAGCCCAGCTGTTTGTGCTTGTGGCTGTCGCTCGCGCAACCAATCGCAGCGTCGTTTAGGGCCGCTTCTCGGTGCTTCCGGGTGGCCGAGTCGATTTGCGATTTGTGGCTCCCGAGCAACAGGTCCTCGTCTCCGGCAGTCCGCTCGCAGCAGGGAAGCTCGATTTGTCATCCTCAACCTCGAGGCGGCCAACGCGTCTCGATTTTGCAACTGATGATCTCCAACAAGGCCTCAATCGAACAGGCTCAGCTGCTCGGCGCCGCGCATCGGCGGCTGGAAGTGCTCGGTGGTGAGGCTCGCCGTCTCCACGTTGAGGCCGAGCCGCTCGCAGGCCGCCTCAAAGCGCCGGCCGACCATCCAGGCATATGGTCCGGAGCCGGTCATCCGTTTACCCCAGGTCGAGTCGTAGTCCTTGCCGCCGCGCATGTCGCGGATCAGCTTGAACACGTGCTTGGCGCGGTCGGGATAATTGGCCTCCAGCCATTCCTTGAACAGGTCGCGCACTTCGAGCGGCAACCGCAGCAGCACATAACCGGCCTGCTTGACACCGGCGAGCGCCGCCGCGTCGAGGATGCGCTCGATCTCGGCATCGTTGATTGCCGGGATGATCGGCGCCACCATCACGGACGTCGGCACGCCGGCGCGCGCCAATTGCGCCAGCGCCTCCAGCCTTCGGGGCGGGGTCGCGGCCCGCGGCTCCATCGTGCGTGCCAGCTCGGGGTCGAGCGTGGTCACCGAAAGGGCGACCTTGACCAGATTGCGCTTCGCCATTCGCGCCAAGATGTCGATATCGCGCGTCACCAGCGCCGACTTGGTGACGATGCCGACCGGGTGGCCGGCACGCTCCAGCACCTGCAGAATGCCGCGCATGATCTCATGCCGCCGCTCGATCGGCTGATAGGGGTCGGTGTTGGTGCCGATCGCGATTGTGCGCGGCTCGTATCCCCTGGCCGACAGCTCGCGTTCGAGCAACGCCGGCGCATCGGGCTTCGCGAACAGCTTCGATTCGAAATCGAGGCCAGGCGACAGACCGAGATAGGCGTGCGTCGGGCGCGCAAAACAGTACACGCAGCCATGCTCGCAGCCCCGATAGGGATTGATCGAGCGATCGAAGGAGATGTCGGGCGACTCGTTGCGCGTGATGATCTTGCGCGTCGCGTCGATCGTCACGGTGGTCTCGAACGGCGGCAGCTCCTCGATCGAGCGCCAGCCGTCGTCGAACGCGACGCGGGCGATCGGCTCGTAGCGGCCCGAAGCGTTGGAGAGTGTGCCCCGTCCGCGGCGGCGCTCGCGATCCACGCCAGACCCGAGAAAGGTGCCCGTCGGCGCCGCGGAGGGCGTTGGCGCCGGCGGGCGTCGGAGGGCTGCAACGGAGCGGGGCATGGCTACTTTCTAGCCGAGTCTTTGGAACATAACAAGAACAAATGCACGCCGGGCAATGCTCACATTGAGCGCGCGAATTGTCGCCCTTTCATGATCTGGTGTCTACTGCGCTGACTTTGTACACCATGTTGTATCAATCCCACGTTACCTCACGGGCTCCCCCATGCTCAGCATCGTGATCGTGACGCACAATTGCGCGCGGAGCCTCGGCCCAACGCTGGCCTCCCTGGTCCCGGGAGCCGTAGAGGGGATCGTCAGCGAGGTCATCGCCGTCGATACCGGCTCCAGCGACGACACGCTTGAGCTGGCCGATGCGGCCGGCTGTGTGGTCGTGCTGGCAGCGTCGCGCGCAGCGGGCTTGCGGGCAGCAGCTACCGCGGCGCGTACACGCTGGCTGATGTTCCTGCGGCCTGGCTTCCTACCGGAGCCGCATTGGACGCTCGCTGTCGGGCGGTTCTTCGAGACCGTCGGGGCTGAGGTCGATTGGCCGGCCGCGAGCTTCGCTCGACCTGCTGATCGGGAATCGTCGCGGTCGACGGCGCGACAGCTGTTGCGGCGGTTGGTTGCGCCGATCTTGCGCCCACTTGACCCCGAGCAAGGGCTGCTGATCTCGAAGCGAGCCTATGAGATGCTGGGCGGACATCGGGACGATATCCGTGACTGCGAAACCGATCTCATGCGCCGCATCGGCCGCAGCCGCATCTGGGTACTGGGGGTGCCGCGCTAGCCCGCCAGCGCGGCCTTTGGATTAGCCTTAGCCCAAGTCCAAGACTATGGGCCTCGCCAAGCTGGAGCCTGGATGCAGGGAGCGCTGCCGCGTACAGGCCTTGCGAGGGCGAGGGCGTAGCAGTGTGTGGCCTGCTGCGCCGCACGGATCGCCTCCTCGCCCGCTCGGTCGCGTTCAGCGGAAGGCGTTGAAGCGACCGTCGAAGCTACCCGCCGGCAGCGTCGGCTGGGCACCCGTCATCAGGCTCGCCCCAGCCGCGGGGGTCGCCGGCGGGGTCGCCTCCGCGGCGGTTGCCTGCGGGCTTGCTTCCGCAGTCCTTGCCGGCGGCGTTGCATCGGCTGTCCGCCGCAGCGCGTCCGGCTTCGGCGCATCGCGCGAGCGCTCGGCGGCGGCGACCGCCGCCGGCATCGCAGCATTGGTGCCCGCTGCCGGCCTTGGGGCCGGCCGCATGGCAGCGCGCGCCGTGATTTCCGGCTTCGGCTCTTCCTTGCCGAACCCGAGCGCGCGCGCAACCGTCGACGTGGCATTGCTGAACGACGAGGTGACGGTGCCGTTCGCAAACAGCCCGCTGAACATGCTGCCGGAACTCGTCGGCTGGCTGCTCGCGACCGCCGGGGCGCGGCGCGGATTCGCGGGCGGCATCGGGACATCGGCGCCGGACGCCGTCACGGCGGACTCAGCCGCCGGACTCGGCACCGCCGCAGCCATCACCGGTGCGGCGTCGGTCTCGCGTATCGGATGGACGGCAGCCTTGGCGGTCCCGATCGGCGGGTTGTCGACCAGCCAGCGCACGTTGCCCTTATCGTCACGCACATGCTGTGGATTGAGCTTGGCGACGAAGCTCGGATGCATGCCGCCGTCCTGCCCCATGACGACCGGCACGGTCGGCGTTCCGCGCTTGACCAAGCGGGCGAATTCCGCCTCGTCGGCTTTCTCTTTCTGGGCTACCGCGATCTCGATCTGGTCCGACACCTCATAGGCCGGACAGCGGCCGACGGCATCGAACTTCAGCGGACTCGACATATTCGCCGGCTCGCCGGCATTGAACACATAGCGCTTCTCGCACACGTCGACTTTCGGCTGGTGGCGCGTGACCTCGAAATGGTCGTTGCCCCGCTTGAGCATCTTCCAGAACGCGAAATGCGGACTGTTGCGGTGCTTGGCCATGTTGAGGGCCGTCATCCGGAACGGATAGGCCTGCACCTGGAACGACTTCTGACCGCCGAAGAAGGCGTCGCGGCCGATCGCGAAAATCTCCCCGATCTGCTCGTCGGTCATCGAATAGCAGCCGGAAGACGAGCAGTTGCCGTGCACCATCAGGTGGGCGCCGGTACGCCCGTGGGCCCGGTCGTAGGCGTTCGGATAGCCCATGTTGAACGACAGGTAATATTGTGAATTCGGATTCATCTGCGCTGGAAGGATGTTATAGAAACCCTCCGGCGCCTGCCGATCACCCTGCTTGACCTTCGGGCCGAGCTCGCCCGACCAGCGGCAGATCGGGTAGGTCTTCAGCAGCGCGAACTGCCCGGTATTGTCCTGCTTCCACAGCTCGAGCTCGGATTCTTCCTTGAACACCCGGATCAGGATCGGCGCTTCCTTGGTCATGCCGCGCCGTTCCATCACCGCGACCGTCTCAGCCGGAATCGGCTGAAGGTGCTTTTCGCTGATCTGGATGTCTTCCACGTTGCAGCCGGCGAGAGCGCCAGCGGCCGCCAAGGCGGCGCAACCGAGCAGCAGGCGGACCGGGCGCCTGCGGAGAATCACCTGCAGATTCAAAGGGAAGGTCTCCGAACGAGGGACGGGCGCGGCGGCATTAGGTGGTCCGTTATCGTTAACAACTCGCTATGCGGAGGGGACAACAAGCCAATTTCCCGCGCGCGACGGCTGCATGGTCAACCGTTAGTGAAGGAAATCCGGCGTCGCCCTCCCGCCTATTCGGACCGGAGCCTCCAATCGAAATACGGCACAAGCGAGACGGAGACCGCGTCCCTGCCTCCGGCATGGCTAATGCTTCGTAAAAGCTGCTCAGGCTATGGCATTCGGAGCACAGGTTGCCGCGCTGTCGTTATCGCCAAGCGCGTCCTTGTCCCCACCTTGCACCTTGTTGCCGCGCCCGCGTGGGCTCGAGTGACACCTGCCACCTGAAGGGCGACCACGAGGGCCGCCCCTCAGGTGGTGGTGCGCCCCGGCCTAGCGCGGCGCAAACGGATTCTGCCAGCCGCCCGGGCGCGCGGGGGCGCGCGGCGGGAAGGTTGTCTCCAGATAGTCGAGCACGATCCGGCGCTCGTCGCCCTCGAGCGCCGGCATGTTGTGCCGCTGGGTCATGAAGGCGAGCGATTCCTCCCAGCGTGCGCGCGTCATTCCTTGCGCCGCCACGAGCTTGAAGTTGTGGCAGGCGACGCAGGCGTAGAAGGCCTCCTCGCGCCCCGGTCCGGGCGGAAAGTCCTCGGGCCGCTCGTCGCTTGGGGTGAACGCCGGAGCTTGTGCCAATCCGGGGTCGGCCGGTGTCGCCGCAAGAACGGCGAGCGCCAGAAACAAGCGTCCCTTGCCCCGCACGCAGTGCAGCGCCTGGGACACGAATGGCGAACACCCGCGCACGATAGCTCTCGGCCTCACGCCAGCAGCACCGCAATGCGGTGCATCGGGTTGGCCCCATACCCTTGCGGATTCCAGTTGCCGGCGACGTGCGGCTGCATCAGGCCGCGCGCGTCGGTTCCGCGCGACCAGATCTCGTAGTAGCCGTCGCTCGGCAGTTTCACGGTCGCGCTCCAGCGCTGCCAGTCGTACTTGTTCTTCGGCTTGTCGACTTTGGCCTTCTGCCAGCTTGCGCCGTAATCGGTCGAGACCGCGACCTCCTTGACGGCGCGGTCTCCGGCCCAGGCGACCCCGCGCAGCTTCAACTCCCTGGCGCCCGCGCTGAGCTTGGTGCCGTTCGCCGGGCTGGTGATGATCGAGCGCACCGGCATCGCCTCCAGCTCCTTGAAGGTCTTCCCGTCGTCGTTGGAGCCCGGCACGATCGGGCTGACCGGGATCCGGTAGGACGTGCCGCCCATGCCCTGACCGTCGTGCACCTTGTCGCGCACCCAGATCCGCGTCAGCCATTTCTCCGACAGCGAGCCCGGCCAGCCGGCGATCAGCAGCCGCAACGGGAAACCATGCACCGCCGGAAGCTCTTGGCCGTTCATCTCCCACGCGATCAAATTGTTCTCGTCCATCGCTTTCGCGATCGGCACGCCGCGCGACAGCGCCTGCCGGTTGGGATCGCCCGAGAGGTGCGGGTCAGCGCCGTAATGCCCGGTGTATACCGCCGAAGGTTTGAGGCCGGCGGCCTTGAGCACGTCGGCGAGCTTGACGCCGGTCCATTCCGCGCAGCCGACGCCGCCGTTGCTCCACTGGTTGCCGCGCGCCTGCGGAGTGAAGAACGAGCGGCCGTTGCCGCCGCACTCAAGCACCAGGCGCCGCGTCACCGGCTTGAACTTCTGCTTGAGCTCGCCGAGCGAAAGCTCAAGCTTGTCGCTGACCTCGCCGTCCACCGTCAGCTTCCACTTGTCCGGCTCCTTGGTGGCTTCGGGGATCTGACCGTTGTTGCGGATGAAGAACTTGGTCGTGGGCGTGACCTCGTCGTCGAGCAGATGCTCCGGCGTCTCGGCGACCAGCGGCCGGTCGCCGAGCACGACCAGGCCCTCGTCCTTGCCGGGAAATTTCAGCGGTTGCGGGCCTTTCGGAGCCGCGCTGGCGCCGGAACCGCTGCTGGCAGGGGCAGCCGGCGCCCCGGCCGGCTGCGCTTGCGCGAACGCCGCCGGGATCATCCCACCCGGCATGTTGGCGGCAAACGGGATACCGCCGCCGAGGGCCGCGCCCATGGCGACAAGCCCCGACGCTTCCAAGAACCCGCGCCGGCTGGCTTCAACCCTGCGGCCGAAGACCACGGCGTCGGCACGTTCCGGATCGTCGCGGTAAAGCTCCTCAATGGTGCGCTCGATGCGTCCTGGCATTGTTCTCCTCCTGGTGGCCTGTTCTGCAACCACATTGACCTAAGCTATCGCCGGGCGGAAGAAGGTCAATCCGGACGGGTCGGCGAATGGGATCGCGGCCTTCTCCACGCGGCCGCCCTGCAATCGCGGGTGGGAAGGCAGTCAAACCTGACGCCGCCCGAGGCTGCGCCCATAGTTCGGCGCCGTCAGCGAGGCAGGGTGACGTGCGCGCGAGCAGGCCTCAGCGGGCGAGCCGCGCTGCCTCCGACGCCACCGCCTCCCCCATGGCGGCGGTGCCGACCCTGGCGGAGCCGGCAGACGCGATGTCGGCGGTGCGATAGCCCTGCGCCAGCGCGGCGGCGATCGCCTGCTCGATCAGGTCGGCCTCCCTTTGCATCGCAAACGAATAACGCAGAGCCATCGCGAACGAGGCCAGCATCGCGATCGGATTGGCGACCCCCTTGCCGGCAATGTCCGGCGCCGAGCCGTGCACCGGCTCGTACAGCGCCTTGCGCTTGCGCGTTCTCGGATCGACCTCGCCCAGCGAAGCGGATGCCAGCATCCCGAGCGATCCGGTGAGCATGGCGGCGACGTCGGAGAGCATGTCGCCGAACAGGTTGTCGGTGACGATCACGTCGAATTGCTTTGGGTTACGCACCAGCTGCATGCCGCCGGCGTCGGCGAGCACGTGCTCGAGCGTGACGTCCGTGAACTCGCGCTGGTGCAGCGCCGTCATCACCTCGTTCCACAATACGCCCGTCTTCATGACGTTGCGCTTCTCCATCGAGGTGACCTTGTTGCGGCGCTTGCGGGCGAGCTCGAAGGCGACGCGGCCGATGCGCTCGATCTCATAGGTGTCGTAGACCTGGGTGTCGACGGCGCGCTTCTGGCCGTTGCCGAGATCGGTGATGGTCTTGGGCTCGCCGAAATAGACCCCGCCGGTGAGCTCCCGCAGGATCATGATGTCGAGCCCCTCGACCAGCTCGCGTTTGAGCGAGGACGCCTCGGCAAGCGCCGGATAGGTGACGGCCGGGCGCAGGTTGGCGTAGAGCGCAAGATCCTTGCGCAGGCGCAGCAGCCCCGCCTCCGGCCGATGCTCGTATGGCACGCGATCCCACTTCGGGCCGCCGACCGAGCCGAACAGCACCGCGTCCGCAGCGTGCGCCTTGGCGACGGTCGAGTCGGTGACCGGCACGCCGTGCGCGTCGAAGGCGGCGCCGCCGACCAGATCCTCCTCGGTCTCGAACCGGCCCATTCCATTGGCGTTCATCCAGGCGATCAACCGCTTGACCTCGGCCATGACCTCGGGGCCGATGCCGTCGCCGGGAAGCAGGAGGAGGTTGTGGGTGGGCATGGTGAAGCCTTACGTTCTGTCGCGGGTACTCGGGGAGTTTGATAGCGAGTTCGACCGAACAGGTCACCTCTGGCTCAAGGCCGGGACCGGAACAGGATCGGAGCTGCCTATGACCTCACGCTGGCTTACCTCTCTGTTGACACTCAACCTGACGCTTGCGGCGGCGGCTGCGGATAGCGCCGAGCTCAACCCGGCGGCGCTCGCCTACAAGCTCCCGGACCAGTTGCAATGGCGCGATCCGACCGGCGCCGCGGGCGTCAACCAAGTCATCCTGCAGGGCGATCCGACCAAGCCCGGACTCTATGTGGTGCTCAACCGCTTCAAGCCGGGGAATTTCAGCCGGCCGCACTTCCACCCCAAGGACCGTTTCATCACCGTGGTGAAGGGCACCTGGTGGGTCGCGACCGGCAACAAATTCGACCCGGCGACCGAGACCGTACCGATGCCGGCCGGCTCGTTCGTCACCCATTTCGCCAATCAGGTGCACTGGGACGGCGCCAAGGACGAGGAGGCCTGGGTCCTCATTGTCGGCGATGGCCCCGGCACCTCGACGCGGGTGGAGGAGGCGAAGTAGGCGCTTGCCGCTGACGTGAGTCCCGCAGGCGCAGCCGCCAACCTATAGCGACGCAGATCCGCTCGTCGCTCCCGCTCGAGATTGAGATGGCCGCGAGGCCCCTGTCACGCTAGCTCCGCCGCTTGGCGGTGACCTCGATCTCGATCTTCATCTCCGGGCGGACCAGCGCCGAGACCGCGACCAGAGTGGCAGCCGGACGGATGGCGCCGAAGACCTCGCCGAAGATCGGCAGCAGGCGCTCGGCGTCGGCGATGTCGGTGACGTAGTACGTTACCCGAACCACGTCAGCGAGCGCGAACCCCGCCTCCTCGAGCACGCGCGCGATGGTGGCAAGGCAGTTGTGCGCCTGCTGCTCGACGCCGTTCGGCATGGTCATGGTGGTGTAGTCGTAGCCGGTCGTGCCTGCCACGAACGCGAAGTCACCGTCGACGACCGCGCGGCTGTAGCCGGCAATCGCTTCGAACGGCGAGCCGCTGGAGATCAGACGCCGAGTCATGTCGCCCTCCCGTTTCTCAACGTGTGTGGCGCTTGAAGAACGCCCAGACTTCCTCCGCGGTCTCGATATCGGCGTTGCGGCGCCCGAACTTCGGATCGGAGAGCGGCGTGGCGCCGCCAGCGGTCGATGGCAGCTGGTGGCCCCCGCCTTCGATCCGATAGAGGCGCAGCGGAACCTCGATGGCACAGCCGGTCCACTCGATGAGCGCGACACCGGTCGGATCGTCCGCCCGGCGATGCGGCAGCAGCCGTGTCTGCTGACCGGTGCAGCCGTGCCGGGCGCGCCAGAACTCCAGGCTTTCCGGCACCGACAGCAGCCGGCCGGACTGATAGATCCAGCCATCGTACCATTGCGCCCTATCGTGGGTGCCGGCGATGACGACGATCGGCACCGGCCGCTGAGGCTTGCAGTCGTCGCGCTGGTGGTCGGTCATGCCGGTGACGACCGGGGCCGCCGCCGCGATGACGTTGTCGAGTACGCAGGCCAGGGTGAACGCCATGAGGCCGCCGCGCGATACACCGAAAACGTACACCCTGGCGACGTCGGCGATGTCGCGCTCGACCAGGTGCGCGATCAGGCGGCGCAGGAAGCCCACGTCGTCGACCGTTTCGCCCTTGACCGAAGGCATCGGCAGGATGATCGGGCGGCCGTAGCTCCACCGCCCGTCGATCGCATCGGGATAGACCGCGACGAAGCCTTCGCGATCGGCGAGCGCATCGAACCCCGCCCAACGACGGAGATCGGCGCCGGTCCCGCCCTGGCCGTGCAGCACGACGACCAGCGGACGCGCGCCCGCCGATGCCTTTGCCGGCCGATGCAGCACGGCCGTGCGCTCCACGCCCTGGTGCGTGAGCTTGACGATTTCGCTCGCCGCTGCGCCATGCCCGTAGGCGGCCGCCAACCACCAGAGCGAGGCGGCGCGCGACCAGCGAGGGATCGACACGTCAGCGTCCGTTGGCGTTGGCGCGCATGTGATCCACCAGCTGACGCGCATAGGGCGGCAGCGCGCCGTAGTCGCGCACGCAGATGGTGAGCTCGCGCAGCGCCCAGGCGTCGGCGAGGGCGACCGCCTTGATCGCCATGGTTTTGGCGGCCCACCGCACCGTCGTCTCAGGGACCACGCCGATGCCGACGTTGCGCTCCACCAGGCGGCAGACGGCGTCGAAGCTGCGCAGCTGCACGCGCAGCTTGAGCGGGCGCCCGGCGGCGGCCGCCTTGCCGGCAAGAAAACGCTGCAGGGCGCTCGCCCGGTCGAGCCCAACGAAGTCGTGGTCGAGCACGTCCGCAAAACTGATCTTGGCACGGCGCGCCAGTACATGGTCGCGCGCCACCACCAGCACGAAACGGTCGCTGCGGAACGGGTAGGTGGTCACCTTGCTGGTATCGACGGTTGCCGCCACGATTCCGATGTCGCCTACGCCCTCGGCAATCAACCCGACGATCTCGTCGCTGAGCCGTTCCTCCAGGTCGATGCTGACATGCGGGTAGCTGGTCAGGAACGAGCTCAGGGTATCGGGCAGGAACTCGGTCAACGCATTGGTGTTGGAAAGTACCCGGACCTGGCCGGCAACACCGCCCGCGTAGGCGCCGAGATCCTCGCGCAAACGCTCCGCCTGCGTCAGGATGGTGCGGGCATGCTGCAGCAGGGTGCGGCCCGCCTGCGTCGGCATTACGCCCTGGCGACCGCGCACCAACAGCGGCGCGCCCAGCGCCTCCTCCATGTTGCGGATCCGCGTGGAGGCAGCGGCGAGCGCGAGATGCGCGCGTTCGGCGCCATGGGTGATGCTGCCGGCCTCGACCACGTGGCGGAACAGGCTGAGATCGACGAGATCGAAGCGCATGCCCGTGCCTTCCTGTTTGGCGAAGGCAAGCTACGCCAAATAGGCATTGCAAGCGACTCTTTTGGAGGTCACCCTTCGTTGCAGGTGAAGTAGCCGTTCCGGCCAGCGGCCTTCAAGCGGTCCACGCCGGGAGTTTGCACGGGCTGCCCACATGGCAGTGCCGGCGTGGATTGCGGCAGGAACGGGCATCGGTTACCTAAAGATTTCGCGCGGCGATGCCGCCGGAGAAAATCATGGCCGAGGCAGAAACGTCGCAGATTCGGGACCACCGTCCGCTCTCGCCGCACCTGCAGATCTACAAGCCGATGCTGACGATGATGATGTCGATCGCGCATCGCATCACCGGCGCCGTGCTCTATTTCGCCATGCTGCTCATGGTCTGGTGGCTGATCGCAGCCGCCGCGGGACCCAACCCCTATGCGCGGGTGCAGTGGTTCATGGGCTCATGGATCGGGCGGCTGATGCTGTTCGGCTGCACCTGGGCGCTGATGCATCACCTGTTGGGCGGCATCCGCCACCTGATCTGGGACATCGGCTACGGCTTCGGCCCGTCGGAGCGTGAATGGCTGACGCGCGCGACGCTGATCGGCGCGCTGGTGGTCACCGTGCTGCTGTGGGCATTCGGTTATTTCGTGATGGGGCTGGCATGAGCGCCCCGCTTCGCGACACGCGCACCCCGCTCGGCCGGGTCCGCGGACTTGGTTCGGCCCGCTCGGGCACGATGCACTTCTGGCATCAGCGGCTGACTTCGGTCGCCGGCCTTGGCCTGACGGTCGCCTTCATCGTCATCGTGATGTCGGTGATGGGTCGCAATCACGCCGCCGTGGTGCAGATCCTGGGCTCGCCGGTGGTCGTCCTGCTGCTGCTGCTATTCGTGTTCAACACGACCTATCACATGTGGCTCGGCATGCAGGTGATCATCGAGGACTACGTGCACCACGAGTTGAGCAAGCTGGCCTTGCTGATGCTCAATACCTTCTTCTCGATCGTCGTCGGCCTTGCCTGCAGCTATGCGCTGCTCAAGCTCAGTTTCGGAGTCTGATCCATGGCCAGCAACGGCGGATCGACCGGCGCAAACGCGTTTGCGGTCAACGGTCGCGCCTACCCGATCCAGGACCACGCCTTCGACGTGGTGGTGGTGGGCGCCGGCGGCGCCGGCCTGCGCGCGGTCGTCGGCTGCGCCGAGGCGGGCCTGCGAACCGCCTGCATCACCAAGGTGTTCCCGACCCGCTCGCATACGGTAGCGGCGCAGGGCGGCATTGCGGCGGCGCTCGGCAACATGGGCGAGGATGATTGGCGCTGGCACATGTACGACACTGTCAAAGGCGCGGACTGGCTCGGGGACCAGGACGCCATCGAGTACCTCTGTCGCAACGCGTCCGAAGCCGTCTACGAGCTCGAGCATTGGGGCCTGCCGTTCTCGCGCACCGAGGATGGGCGCATCTATCAGCGCCCGTTCGGCGGCATGACCACGCATTACGGTAAGGGCACAGCGCAGCGCACCTGCGCGGCGGCCGACCGTACCGGCCACGCGATGCTGCATACGATGTACGGGCAATCGCTGCGGCATTCGGCGCGCTTCTTCATCGAATATTTCGCGCTCGACCTGATCATGGACGACAACGGCCGCTGCCGCGGCGTGGTCGCGCTTTGCCTCGACGACGGCTCAGTCCATCGCTTCAGCGCGCAGGTGACGATCATGGCGACCGGTGGCTATGGGCGGGCGTATCTCACCGCCACCTCGGCGCACACCTGCACCGGCGACGGCAACGCCATGGTGCTGCGCGCCGGCCTGCCGCTCGAGGACATGGAATTCGTGCAGTTCCATCCGACCGGCATCTACGGTGCCGGCTGCCTGATCACCGAAGGCTCACGCGGGGAAGGCGGCTACCTGGTCAATTCCGAGGGCGAGCGCTTCATGGAGCGCTACGCGCCTTCCGCCAAGGACCTGGCGTCGCGCGACGTGGTGTCGCGCGCGATGACGATCGAGATCCGCGAGGGCCGCGGGGTCGGCAAGGAGAAGGACCACATCCATCTCCACCTCGACCATCTCGATCCGGAAACGCTGCACGAGCGGCTGCCGGGCATTTCCGAGTCGGCGCGCATCTTTGCCGGCGTCGACGTCGCACGCGAGCCGATCCCGGTGCTGCCGACCGTGCACTACAACATGGGCGGCATTCCCACCAACTATCACGGCGAGGTCCTGACCAGGAAGAACGGCGACCCGGACGCCGTGGTGCCCGGGCTGATGGCGCTCGGCGAAGCGGCGTGCGTGTCGGTACACGGCGCCAACCGGCTCGGCTCGAACTCGTTGATCGATCTCGTCGTGTTCGGGCGCGCGGCGGCCCTGCGCTGCGCCGATACGGTGCGGCCGGGCGAGAGCCAGGGCGAGCTGCCGCCCGACTCCGCCGCGCGCGCGTTAACGCGGCTCGACCGCTTCCGCCATGCCTCGGGCGGCACTCCGACGGCCGAGCTTCGGCTCAAGATGCAGAAGGTGATGCAGACGAATTGCGCGGTATTCCGCAACGGCGAAGTACTGGAGGAGGGCCACCGGCTGATCCACGACGTCTTCGCCGGCGGCGCCGACATTGCGGTCACCGACCGCTCGCTGATCTGGAACTCCGACCTGGTCGAGACCCTGGAATTCGACAATCTGATCGCGCAGGCGGTCGTCACCATGGACTGTGCCCTCAACCGCACCGAAAGTCGCGGCGCGCATGCGCGCGAGGACTATCCCGAGCGCGACGACCAGAACTGGATGAAGCATACGCTGGCGTGGATGGACGAGGGCGGCAAGGTCACGATCGACTATCGCCCGGTGCATGCCTTCACGCTGTCGAACGATGTCGCCTATATCGAGCCCAAGGCGCGGGTGTACTGATGGTCCAGCTGACGCTCCCGAAGAATTCCAGGGTCACCGAGGGCAAAATCTGGGCGCGGCCGAACGCCGTACGCGTCACCGAGTTCCGGATCTACCGCTGGAGCCCGGACGACGGCCAAAACCCCCGCATCGACACCTACTACATCGACCGCGACGGCTGCGGGCCGATGGTGCTGGACGCGCTGATCTGGATCAAGTCGAACATCGATCCGACGCTGACTTTCCGCCGCTCCTGCCGCGAGGGCATCTGCGGCTCCTGCTCGATGAACATCGACGGCACCAACACGCTCGCCTGTACGCGCGGTATGGACGAGATCAAGCATCCGATCCGCATCTATCCGCTGCCGCACATGCCGGTGGTAAAGGATCTGGTGCCCGACCTCTCGGCCTTCTACGCGCAATACGCTTCGATCCAGCCGTGGCTGCAGACGGTGACGCCGCCGCCGCAGAAGGAATGGCGCCAATCGGAGGCCGAGCGCTCAAAGCTCGACGGGCTTTACGAATGCATCCTGTGCGCCTGCTGCACCACCTCGTGCCCGAGCTATTGGTGGAACGGCGATCGTTACCTCGGGCCCGCGGCGCTGCTGCAGGCCAAGCGCTGGATCAACGACAGCCGCGACGAGACGACCGGCGAGCGGCTGGATTTCCTCGAGGACCCGTTCCGGCTCTACCGCTGCCATACCATCCTGAACTGCTCGAAGGCATGCCCGAAGGGCCTCAATCCGGCGCAGGCGATCGCCGAGATCAAAGCCCATATGGTGCAACGGCAGGTCTAGCCGCTGACGAACGTCGTTTCCCGGACCCGTGCAAAGCGAAGTCACACGACCACCGTGACACCCCGGCGCGCAGGCCGCCGACCGCAGCTTCGGAGTCGCGTAGCTATGGTGCAGCGCAGACCGCAGGGCGCTGGAACCAGGTGCGGACATGCGGGTCAGGAGGCAAAGCGATGATCGACCATGTGGGATTTCCGGTCTCCGACTACGCGCGCTCGAAAGCGTTCTATGAGCACGCGCTGGTGCCGCTCGGCTATACGCTGATCATCGAGGTCACCGCCGACCAGACCGCCAGCGGCGTGCCCGCCGCCGGCTTTGGCAAGGGCGGCAAGCCGGACTTCTGGATCGGCGGCGAAGGCGCGCCCAAAGGCGCCGTGCACATCGCGCTTGCGGCAGACGACCGTGCAACCGTCGATGCCTTCCATCGCATGGCGCTGGCGGCCGGCGGACGGGACAACGGCGCGCCCGGCTTGCGGCCGCACTACCACGCGAATTATTACGGCGCGTTCGTGCTCGATCCCGACGGCCACAACATCGAAGCCGTGTGTCACGCCCCGGGGTAATGGAGCATTGGCGCCGGACCGTCACGCCGGACCGAGCAATCGCTGCTGCAGATCGAGCGCCGCGGTGGCGAACCCGATCGTGTCGGCATAGGATTCGCGCAACATCGACAGCAGAGTCGGATGCGGAGCCATGAGCTCACCATCGACGCTGCCGAAGTCGAACGAAAGCTCGGCGCCGAACTTGCCCAGGTGCAGCATCGGCTTGTTGTCGACAAGGCATGCCATATGCAGCCGCGTGATGCCGCGGTTGCGGGCGGACAGCAAAGTCGCTTGAGCAGCGCTGAGCCGACGCCGTGATTCTGCCAGGAGCGCTCGATGCTCAATGCCGCCTCCGCTTCGTGGCGTTCAGACAGCGGCCGCAACTCGCCTACGCCGCGCAAGCCACCGTCGGCAAAGAACCCGTGCAGCACGCTGCCGAGATTGTGCGACAGCTCGACGTAGTTGCGAACGAAGTCGTCGGATACGCCGCCGCTGAATCGGCTGCGGCGGCTGGCCGGATCGAGGCGCAACAGATGATCGCGATAGAGGTCGCGGTCGCCGCTCCACAATTTGCGGATCACCCCGCCGGCGAGAGAGAGATCGGACATCAAAAGCCTCCTTTAGGCTATTGCGTCTGACCTTCCCTTCACGCTTCCTCCCTCGCTGCCGCCGTTCGGGATCGGTGATGAGCGACCCCCGGGCGATGTCCGAATGATGTGGCGACGCCAAGCCGATTGCACAAGCCCACGCAAGAAGCGGCCGGCAAGAGCCGACTTCGTTCGTCTTCACGAAATGCCCAAAGCGCGTGTGATGCTCTCGTGAAGAAAACTACATTGGCGCAAGAAGCGAGCGGCCGGCAGAATGCCGGTCGCTCTTCAAATTGCAGACTGCGATCGCGACGGCGCGTCAGTCCCAGGCGGGATCGTAGTAGCCACGTCGTGCGTAGCCGGTGTTGATGTCGGTTTCGACTACGACTCGCGGTCCGTAGGCGAACCCCGGTGACCTATAGATGTAGGGCGAACGGTACGCGTAGCCGGGGCTACGATAGACGAAGCCGGGCTCGCGCCAGCCGGCCCAGCCGTAGGCAAAGGGGGTGCCGCCACGATCATGGTTCCACCAATCGGTGATGCCCGAGGAGCCTTCGCCCGCCATCGATGGCGCCGTCATTCCGATAACAAGTGCGGCCGCCAGCGCAGCCCCAGTCTTAATCAACATCTCTGCCTCCTGTTGCTTGCGCGTCCAAATCGGCTCGCGCATGCGCGAGCGCATACCGAGGCAACGACTCATTCGAGCGGTGGTTCCCGCGGCTCGCCTGGTCCCTACCATGCTGCCTCTCGGGCGAGCGCGGCGGCACTATCCGGAAGCTTGCAGAACGTCGATTGCAAACTGCGCGCCAACACGGCTATGGCTAGATGCGCCCGATCCCGCTCACATTTCCTTGATGTCTTCCACAGCAGGTTCCCGCTACGCCGCCCTGGTCGCCGCCGGAGAGATCGAACACGACGCCGCGCAGCAGCAAGTCGTCGCCAGCCTCGACCGCTTGCAGGCCCGCTTGGCCGAGCACGCGCTCGCGCGCAAATCGTCGGCGCTGGGCTGGCTGTTCGGCCGCCGCGAAACCGAGCCGATCAAGGGTCTGTACCTGTTCGGCGATGTTGGCCGCGGCAAGACCATGTTGATGGACTTGTTCTTCGCGGCAAGTCCGGTGGCACGCAAGCGCCGCGCCCACTTCCATGAGTTCATGCAGGATGTGCACGAACGCGTGCACCGCTACCGCGGCAAACTCAAGCGCGGCGAGATCGCGGCGGCGGATCCGATCAAGCTCGCGGCCGAGGACCTGTCCGCGCAGGCATGGCTGCTGTGCTTCGACGAATTCCATGTCGCCGACATCGCCGATGCCATGATCCTCGGCCGGCTGTTCTCGCACCTGTTCGAGCACGGCGTCGTAGTAGTCGCCACGTCCAACGTCCATCCCGACGACCTCTACAAGGACGGCCTGAACCGCGGGCTGTTCCTGCCCTTCGTGGCGCAGCTCAAGTCGCGCATGGAGGTGGTGGAGCTGAAAGCGCGCACCGACTTCCGACTGGAAAAGCTTGCTGGTGTGCCGGTGTGGTATGCGCCGTTGGACGAGGACGCCGACGTCGCCCTCGACATCGCGTGGCAACGGCTGACCGGCATCTTCTCCGGGCAGCCGCAGGAGATCTCGTTGAAGGGGCGCAGCATCCGCGTCCCGGAAGCGGCGATGGGGGTGGCGCGCTTCACGTTCGCGCAGCTGTGCGAGCGGCCGCTCGGCGCCGCGGACTACCTCAGGATCGCGCAGGAGTTCCACACGCTGGTGATCGACCACATTCCGGTCATGACCCTTGCGAACCGGAACGCCGCCAAGCGCTTCATTACGTTGATCGACACGTTCTACGACAATGCGGTCAAGCTGGTTGCGTCCGCGGCGGCCGAGCCGGATGGGCTCTACCTGGCGGCCGACGGTGTCGAGGTGCAGGACTTCCGGCGCACCGCATCGCGCCTGATCGAGATGCGCTCGGAAGGCTATCTGGGCCTGCCGCACGGCCGGCGTGCCGCGTCCGACCAGTCCGGCATCATCGAAACCTGAGCGCATTCCGCTAGCGGGTTGTGGTATAATGTATTATAGCGCGACTAAGCGCTTGCTTGAACGGGCTTCCGGAACCGGATAACCACCGCGCGCCGGCTTGAGTGCAAAGAAGGGGGGCGACGATCATGGCGCGTCACAAGATTGCATTGATCGGCGCCGGCCACATCGGCGGCACCCTGGCGCATCTCGTCGGATTGAAGGAACTCGGCGACGTCGTGCTGTTCGACGTGGTCGAAGGCGTGCCGCAGGGCAAGGCGCTCGATATCGCCGAATCCTCGCCGATCAGCGGCTTCGATGCGCGCTATGTCGGCACCAATTCTTACGACGCCATCCAAGGCGCGGACGTGTGCATCGTCACCGCCGGGGTGCCGCGCAAGCCGGGGATGAGCCGCGACGACCTGCTCGGCATCAACCTCAAGGTCATGGAGCAGGTCGGCGCCGGCATCCGCAAATACGCGCCCAACGCCTTCGTCATCTGCATCACCAATCCGCTCGACGCCATGGTGTGGGCGCTGCAGAAGACCTCGGGGCTGAACAAGCACATGGTCGTCGGCATGGCGGGCATGCTCGATTCGGCGCGCTTCCGCTACTTCCTGGCCGACGAGTTCAAGATCTCGGTCGAGGACGTGAGCGCCTTCGTGCTCGGCGGCCACGGCGACGACATGGTTCCGCTGGTGCGCTACTCAACCGTCGCCGGCATTCCGCTGCCGGACCTGGTCGCCATGGGCTGGACCACGCAGTCCAAGCTCGATGCAATCGTCGAGCGCACGCGCAAGGGCGGCGGCGAGATCGTCAACCTGCTCAAGACCGGCTCGGCGTTCTACGCTCCCGCCGACTCCGCGATCGCGATGGCGGAGAGCTACCTCAAGGACAAGAAACGCGTGCTGCCGTGCGCGGCCTATCTCAACGGCGAGTACGGCGTGCGCGACATGTATATCGGCGTGCCGGTGGTGATCGGGGCCAAGGGCGTCGAACGCATCGTGCAGATCGACCTCGGCAAGGCCGAAAAAGCGATGCTCGACAAGTCGATCGCGTCCGTCCAGGGCCTGATCGACGCCTGCAAGAAGATCGCGCCCGACCTGGACAAGTAGCGGTCTTGCGCATGGCATCGCGACGTCGTGGCACAGGCGTGGCGCAGCGTGTAGGGTGCGCAAAGCGCCGCCGCGCGGCGCGTGCGCACGGCGCACCCGGCGCGTGCCTTTGCGCGCCCTACGGACCGATACGCACCCGCGCCCGCCGAGAGGCTCAATGAACATCCACGAGTACCAGGCCAAAGCGGTGTTGCGCGAATACGGCATCCCGACCCCGCACGGCTTCGCGGGATTCACGGTCGAGGAGGCGGTCAGCGGCGCGCGCCAGCTGGGCGGACCGGTGTGGGTGGTGAAGGCGCAGGTCCACGCCGGCGGCCGCGGCAAGGCCGGCGGCGTCAAAGTGGTGAAATCGATCGACGAAGTCCAGAAGGAAGCCAAGCGGCTGCTGGGCGCAACGCTCATCACGCATCAGACCGGACCTGCCGGCCGCCAGGTGCGCCGGATCTATGTCGAGGAAGGCTCGGCGATCGAGCGCGAGTTCTACCTTTCGGCGCTGGTCGACCGCGCCAGCGGCCGCGTCGCGCTCGTGGTCTCGACCGAGGGCGGCATGGACATCGAGGAGGTGGCGCGCACGCAGCCGGAGAAGATCGTCACGCTCACGATCGATCCGGCGACCGGCGTCATGCCGCACCACGGGCGCCGCGTGGCGCAAGCGCTCAACCTCACCAACGACCTGGCCAAGCAGGCAGAGATGCTGACCGCCAAGCTCTACGCGGCGTTCGTCGGCAAGGACATGAGCCTGCTCGAGGTCAATCCGCTGGTCGTCACCAAGGCCGGCCAGCTGGTCTGCCTCGACGCCAAGATCGCGTTCGACGACAACGCGCTCTACCGCCACACCGATCTCGCCTCCCTGCGCGACCTCAACGAGGAGGACGAGAAGGAGATCGAGGCCTCGAAGTACGACCTGAGCTACGTCGCGCTCGACGGCACCATCGGCTGCATGGTCAATGGCGCCGGGCTTGCGATGGCGACCATGGACATCATCAAGCTCTACGGCGCCGAGCCCGCGAACTTCCTCGACGTCGGCGGCGGCGCCTCCAAGGAGAAGGTCGCGGCGGCGTTCAAGATCATCACCGCCGATCCGAAGGTGAAGGGGATTTTGATCAACATCTTCGGCGGCATCATGAAATGCGACGTGATCGCCGAGGGCGTGGTGGCCGCGGTCAAGGAGGTCGGCCTGCGCGTGCCGCTGGTGGTGCGACTGGAAGGCACCAATGTCGACGAGGGCAAAGCCATCATTGCCGCGTCCAAGCTCAACGTGGTGTCGGCCGAGGACCTCGACGATGCAGCGCAGAAGATCGTCAAGGCGGTCAGGAGCGGCACGTGATGACGCTCACGATCGCAATCGTCGTGGGGGTTCTCGGGCTTGTCGCCGCCGCCATCGGCCTCGGCTACTACATTGTATTCCGGCTCGCGCTCACGGCGTTCGATCGGTCGCTCAAGACCGAGGTCGCGCAATACGGAAGGGACCAGGTCGAAGCCGCGGCGACGAAGATTCCCAATCCGATGGTGCGGCGCATCGTCTCCCAGCACCTCGTCGCCGCCGGCGGCGCCGCGGCGGTGTCGATCGTTCGTGATGCCCTAACGTCGCGGATGCGTACGGCCGTATACCTCACGTTGGCGGGGCTTGTTGCATTCGTCGCGTCGTTCTTTACCGGCGGATGGCTGCCGCTCATCTGGAAGGCCGCGTGAGCCAGGCAAAGGTCAAGCTGGTGAAAAATCAGCGATCCATTGCGCCTTGTTCGCACCGTTCTGTGGGAGATTAGGGAATCTTGTGAGCGTCATGAGAGGGGCGGGATGATACAAGAAATCATGGCCAGCATGCTCGGATGGGCCCCGCTGTTCATCATCCTTTGTCTTTTTGTTTTTGCGGCGCAGTTCATGAACTCGGGTACGCTCAAAAATTCGGCAGCGAGGATGGAGGAATCCATCAGAGACCAGAAGGAAGTCCTTGCGGTCCTGAAGGAGATCAAGGAGCTCTTGAAAAAGGGCCAAGCATAATGGCCATTCTCGTCGACAAGGATACGAAAGTCATCTGCCAGGGCTTCACCGGCCGCAACGGCACGTTCCATTCCGAGCAGGCGATCGCCTACGGCACCAAGCTGGTCGGCGGCACCTCGCCCGGCAAGGGTGGCACCATGCATCTCGGCCTGCCGGTGTTCGACACGGTGGCGCAGGCGCGCGCCGAGACCGACTGCGACGCCAGCGTCATCTACGTGCCGCCGGCAGGCGCGGCGGACGCGATCTGCGAGGCGATCGACGCCGAGGTGTCGCTGATCGTCTGCATAACCGAGGGCATACCGGTGCTCGACATGGTGAAGGTCAAGCGCGCGCTGGACGGATCGCGATCGCGCTTGATCGGCCCCAACTGCCCCGGCGTGATGACGGCCGGGGAATGCAAGATCGGCATCATGCCGGGCAACATCTTCAAGCCCGGCAAGGTCGGGATCGTGTCGCGTTCGGGCACCCTCACCTACGAGGCGGTGTTCCAGACCACGCGCGAAGGGCTCGGCCAGACCACCGCGGTCGGCATCGGCGGCGATCCGGTCAAGGGCACCGAGTTCATCGACGTGCTCGAAATGTTTCTCGCGGATGCCGCCACCGAGGCGATCGTGATGATCGGCGAGATCGGCGGCGGCGCCGAGGAAGACGCCGCGCAGTTCATCACCGACGAAGCCAGGCGCGGCCGCAAGAAACCTATGGTCGGCTTCATAGCCGGCCGCAGCGCGCCGCCCGGCCGCCGCATGGGTCACGCCGGCGCGATCATTTCGGGCGGCAAGGGCGGCGCCGAGTCCAAGATCGCCGCCATGGAGGCAGCCGGCATCACGGTGTCGCCGTCGCCCGCGCGGATCGGCAAGACCCTGGTGGGCGTGCTGAAAAACTGATCAGCTCGTCCGGCTTTTCAAAGCCTGGCGTAGCGCTTAGGTTCTTGCGAGGCGTGCGCGCGGGGCCGGGGGCGCACAATCAGCGGAGAACGTCATGTCTCGCCAGGACGCGAACGCCGCATTCGCGCAGACATCGTTCCTCTACGGTGGCAATGCCCGCTATCTGGAGGATCTGGCGGCCCGCTACGCCAGCGACCCGCAAGTGGTCGACGCCGAGTGGCGGGATTTCTTCCAGAGCCTGAAGGACGACGGCGGCGCCCGCGAGCTGGCCGAGGGACCATCGTGGAAACGGCCGGACTGGCCGTACCCGCCGCGCGACGAGCTCACCGCTGCGCTCGACAGCGATTGGACGGGCGTCGAGAAGGGGGTCGGCGACCGGGTGCGGCGCCGGGCGCAGGAGCTCGGTGCGGAGGTATCGGCCGCGATCGTGCAGCAGGCGACGCGCGATTCGGTGCGGGCGATCATGCTGATCCGCGCCTATCGCGCGCGCGGCCACCTGCACGCCAATCTCGATCCGCTTGGGCTGGCGCGCCGCATGGACGAGGAAGAGCTCGATCCGCGCTCCTACGGGTTCAACGACAACGACTTCGACCGCAAGATATTCATCGATCACGTGCTCGGGCTGGAATTCGCCACGCTGCGCGAGATCGTCGCCATTCTGCAGCGCACCTACTGCCAGACGCTCGGCGTCGAGTTCATGCACGTCTCCGATCCGGCGCAGAAAGGCTGGATCCAGGAGCGCATCGAGGGCCCGCACAAGGAGATCAGCTTCACCCACGAGGGCAAGCGCGCGATCCTCAACAAGCTGATCGAGGCCGAGGGTTTTGAGAAGTTCTGCGATCTCAAATTCACCGGCACCAAGCGCTTCGGCCTCGACGGCGCCGAGGCGATGATCCCGGCGCTCGAGCAGATCATCAAGCGCGGCGGCGCGCTCGGCGTCAAAGACATCATCCTTGGCATGCCGCATCGCGGCCGCCTCAACGTGCTCGCGCAGGTGCTGGGCAAGCCGCACCGCGCGATCTTCCACGAGTTTCGCGGTGGCTCAGCCTCGCCCGACGAGATCGAGGGGTCGGGCGACGTGAAATACCATCTCGGGGCGTCATCGGACCGTGAGTTCGACAACAACCGCGTCCACCTCTCGCTCACCGCCAATCCGTCGCACCTCGAGATCGTCGATCCGGTGGTCTTGGGCAAGGCGCGCGCCAAGCAGGACCAGCACGACGCGACCCCGGACGATCGCATCATGGTGATGCCGCTGCTCATTCACGGCGACGCCGCGTTCGCGGGCCAGGGCGTGGTGGCGGAGTGCTTCGGCCTGTCCGGCCTGAAGGGACACCGTACCGGCGGGTCGGTCCATTTCATCGTCAACAACCAGATCGGCTTCACCACCTACCCGCTCTACAGCCGTTCGTCGCCTTATCCGTCCGACGTCGCCAAGATGATCGAGGCGCCGATCTTCCACGTCAACGGCGACGACCCGGAAGCCGTGACCTTCGCGGCCAAGATCGCGACCGAATTCCGGCAGATCTTCCAGAAACCGGTCGTCATCGACATGTTCTGCTACCGGCGCTTCGGTCACAACGAGGGCGACGAGCCGGCGTTCACCCAGCCATTGATGTACCGCAAGATCCGCTCGCACCCGACGACGCTGGAAATCTACGCGCAGAAGCTCATCGACGACGGCGTGGTGACCGCGGCCGAGGTCGAGAAGATGAAGGCGCGATGGCGCGCGCATCTCGACATCGAGTTCGAGGCTGCGCAGAACTACCGCGCCAACAAGGCCGACTGGCTCGACGGACGCTGGGCCGACGTCAAGGTGGCTGACCAATTCGATGACCCGCGCCGCGGCCACACCGGGGTGGAGCTCGCAACCCTGCGTGAGATCGGGGAGCGGATCACGACGGTGCGGCCGGACTTCCACGTGCACCGCACGATCGCGCGCTTCCTCGAGAACCGCCGCAAGGCGATCGAGAGCGGCTCGGGGATCGACTGGGCGACCGCCGAGGCGCTCGCCTTCGGGACGCTGTTGCGCGACGGCCATCGCGTGCGGCTCTCGGGCCAGGACAGCGAGCGCGGCACGTTCTCGCAGCGCCACGCGGTGCTGATCGATCAGGAGAGCGAGGCGCGCTACACGCCGCTCAACAATCTCGGCGGCCAGCAGGCGCGCTTCGAGGTCATCAACTCGATGCTGTCGGAAGAGGCGGTACTCGGCTTCGAATACGGCTACTCGCTGGCGGAGCCGAATGCGCTGGTGCTATGGGAGGCGCAGTTCGGCGATTTCGCCAACGGCGCGCAAGTCGTATTCGACCAGTTTGTCTCCTCCGGCGAGCGCAAGTGGCTGCGCATGTCGGGCCTGGTGTGCCTGTTGCCGCACGGCTACGAAGGCCAAGGGCCGGAGCATTCCTCCGCCCGCCTCGAACGCTTCCTGCAGATGTGCGCCGAGGACAACATGCAGGTCGCGAACTGCACCACGCCGGCGAACTACTTCCACATCCTGCGCCGTCAGCTCAAGCGCGAGATCCGCAAGCCGCTCATCCTGATGACGCCGAAATCGCTGCTGCGCCACAAACGCGCAGTCTCGCAGCTCGACGAGATGGGGCCGAACACCTCGTTCCACCGGCTGCTCTGGGACGATGCGCAGCTGCTGCCCGACGAGAAGATCAAGCTCGTGGCCGAGGACAAGATTCGGCGGGTGGTGATGTGTTCAGGCAAGGTCTATTTCGACCTCTACGAGGAGCGCGAAAAGCGCGAGATCGATGACATCTACCTGCTGCGGGTCGAGCAGCTGTTCCCGTTCCCGACCAAGGCGCTGGTGACCGAGCTGTCGCGGTTCAAGAACGCCGAGATGGTGTGGTGCCAAGAAGAGCCACGCAACATGGGCGCCTGGTTCTTCATCGATCCGTTCCTGGAATGGGTACTCAACACCATCCAGGCCAAGCACCGCGCGATGCGCTATGCCGGACGGCCAGCGGCAGCCGCGACCGCGACCGGACTGATGTCCAAGCACCAGGCGCAGCTCAAGGCGTTCCTGGACGAGGCGCTGGGATAGCACATGACAGGTGACAGAGGACGGAGGACAGGGGACAACATGAAACGACGATCTGTCGCCCGTTGTCCGTCCTCTGTCCTCCGGGGGGCCCATGGCTGAAATCCGCGTTCCGACCCTCGGCGAATCGGTGACCGAGGCGACCATCGGCCGCTGGTTCAAACAACCGGGCGAGCCGGTCGCGGTCGATGAGCCGTTGGTCGAGCTGGAAACCGACAAGGTGACGATCGAGGTGCCGGCGCCGGCCGCCGGCGTGCTCGCCGAGATCGCCGCCAAGGACGGCGAGACGGTTGCGCCGGGCGCGCTGCTCGGCCAGATCCGCGAAGGCGGGGCGGCGGCTGCCAAGCCTGCGACCGCCAAGGCGCCAGCAACGGCCGAGAAGGCTGCTGCCCCGGCCGAGAAGGCCCCTTCACCGGCGGCGTCGGCCAAAACGGCCCCGCCGCCGGCCACGAAGGTCGTGTCCGACGAGCTGCCGCTGCCGCCGTCCGTGCGCAAGCTCGCCGCCGAGAGCGGCGTCGATCCCACCACCGTTCCCGGTTCCGGCAAAGACGGTCGCGTCACCAAGGGCGACATGATGGCGGCGATCGAGCGCGCCGCCGCGGCGCCAACGCCGGTTGCCCAACCGGCCGCCGCGATCCAGGTGCGCGCGCCCTCACCCGCCGATGACGCCGCGCGCGAGGAGCGGGTGAAGATGACGCGGCTGCGCCAGACCATCGCGCGCCGCCTCAAGGAGGCGCAGAGCACTGCCGCCATGCTCACGACCTTCAACGAGGTCGACATGAGCGCGATCATGGGGCTGCGCAACCGGCACAAGGAACCGTTCGAGAAGAAGCACGGCGTGAAGCTCGGCTTCATGAGCTTCTTCGTGCGCGCCTGCGTGCAGGCGCTCAAGGATATCCCGGCGGTCAACGCCGAGATCGACGGCGCCGACATCATCTACAAGAACTACTACCACATCGGCGTCGCGGTCGGCACCGACAAAGGCTTGGTGGTGCCGGTGGTCCGGGATGCCGACCAGAAGTCGCTGGCGCAGATCGAAAAAGAGATCGCCGAGTTCGGTCGCCGCGCGCGCGAGGGCGAGCTGAAGATCGAAGATATGCAGGGCGGCACGTTCACGATCTCCAACGGCGGGGTCTATGGGTCGCTGATGTCGACCCCGATCCTCAACGCGCCGCAGTCCGGCATCCTCGGCATGCACAAGATCCAGGAGCGTCCGGTGGCGGTTGCCGGCAAGATCGAGATCCGGCCGATGATGTATCTCGCGCTGTCCTACGACCACCGGCTCGTCGACGGCCGCGAGGCGGTGACATTCCTGGTGCGGGTGAAGGAGCTGCTGGAGGATCCGGAGCGGCTGGTGCTGGATTTGTGATATGCGGAAGCCACACCTGTCGTCGCCATCATCAATGGCGTCAGAATTTTTCTATTTCGACGGACATCCGCCGTCGCACTTCGACGCATGCTACGCCGCGTTCGTGGCCCAAATCGGCATGGATACGCTGAAAATCATCAAGGGAAGCCTGCCGCGGCCACAGCTGCGTATGGTCCAAGAATGGGCCCTGCCCACTCAAATTGTTGCTCGTAGCCAGTAACGAGCGAACATGGCCTACGACCTCGTCGTCATCGGCACCGGCCCCGGCGGCTACGTGTGCGCGATTCGCGCCGCCCAGCTCGGGCTCAAGGTCGCGGTGGTGGAGAAGCGCGCGACCCACGGCGGCACCTGCCTCAATGTCGGCTGCATCCCGTCAAAGGCGCTGCTGCACGCCTCCGAGCGGTTCGAGGAGGTCGGCCATGTGCTCGGCCGCATGGGCATCGGGGTCGGCAAGCCGAAACTCGACCTTGCGGCGATGATGGCGTTCAAGGACGCCGGCGTCGAAGGCAACGTCAAGGGCGTCGAGTTCCTGTTCAAGAAGAACAAGATCGATGCCTTTCACGCCGCCGCGCGCATCGCCGGCCCGGGCAAGGTCGAGGTGACCAATGCCGACGGCCAGGCCCGGACGATCGACACCAAGGCGATCGTGATCGCGACCGGATCCGACGTCGCACGCTTGCGTGGCATCGAGATCGATGAAAAGCGGGTGGTATCGTCGACCGGCGCGCTCATGCTGGAAAAAGTTCCCGAGCATCTGCTGGTCATAGGCGCCGGCGTGATCGGGCTGGAACTCGGCTCGGTGTGGCGCCGCCTCGGCGCCAAGGTGACGGCGGTCGAGTTCCTCGACCGCATCCTGCCGGGCATGGACGGCGAGGTCGCCAAGCAGTTCCAGCGCATGCTGCAGCGCCAAGGCATCGCCTTCAAGCTGTCGTCCAAGGTGACCGCGGTCGACGGCTCGACGCCGTTGAAAGCAACCGTCGAGCCGGCGGCCGGTGGCGCGAGCGAGACGATCGAGGCGGATGTCGTCTTGGTCGCGATCGGGCGCGTGCCTTACGTCGAGGGACTCGGGCTCGAAGCGCTCGGGGTTGCCACCGACAACCGCGGCCGGATCACGGTCGACCGCAACTTCCAGACCAGCGTGCCGGGAATCTATGCGATCGGCGACGTGATCGCCGGCCCGATGCTGGCGCACAAGGCAGAGGACGAGGGCATTGCGGTGGCGGAGATCTTGGCCGGACAGGCCGGCCATGTGAACTACGACGCGATCCCGAACGTCGTCTACACCTTCCCGGAGATCGCCTCGGTCGGCAAGACCGAGGAGGAGCTCAAGGAGGCGGGAGTTGCCTACACGGTCGGCAAGTTTCCTTTCACCGCCAACGCGCGCGCCAAGGTGAACCTCACGCCCGAAGGCTTCGTGAAGATTCTGGCCGACGCCAAAACCGACCGGGTGCTGGGTGTGCACATCGTCGGCGCCGATGCCGGCAACATGATCGCGGAGGCGTCGGTGGCGATCGAGTTCGGCGCCTCGGCCGAGGACATCGCCCGCACGTGCCATGCCCATCCGACGCTGAGCGAAGCCGTCAAGGAAGCGGCGCTCGCGGTCGGCAAGCGCGCGATCCACATTTAGCGACCGTGACCGAGCGAACCTTGCGCGTCGGCATCCGCCAGTGGGAAACTCAGGATGACGGCGCAGTTTCAGCTCAAAGCGGCGCTCGGTTTGGCCGGGCGCTACGCGGCCTCGTCGAGATAGCCGTCGGCGACGCGGAACGCGTGCTGCTCGCCGCAATGCGCGCAGGTGACGCGCAGGCTCACGGCCTTAACCACCGCCAGCGTGTCCGGGTCGGTCTCGATGCCGGTCTCGATCGGCCGGGCAGTCTGCGGGCAGACGAAGATGAGGTTGCCCATAACAACTCCCCTCTGCGGGTGAGACGATTCGGGCAATGGTTCAACCGGATGGTTAACGAAACGCAAACGCCGCGGAACCCCGCAGCCATCTCGGCGGTTCTCCTCGCGTACACGGCTCGTTCTCGAACCGCGTAGGATTCATGTCGCAGCCCCTCGTTGTCATCATCCCGCACCGGCTCGGCAAGGAGGAGGCCGTGCGACGGCTCAAGTCCGGCCTTGCGCGCGTCGATCAGAACTTCGGCGGCGTGTTCACGTTGACGGAGCAGGCCTGGGCGGGCGACCGCCTGAAGTTCGGGGCGCGGGCGCTCGGCCAGACCGCGAGCGGGGCGATCGACGTCGCCGACGATTCGGTGCGCATCGAGCTCGACCTGCCCTGGATGCTCGCAAAGCTCGCCCGCAGCGCCCAGGCGCTGATCCGGCGGCAGGGACAGCTGATGCTGGAGAAGAAGTAGCCACCGCGTGTCCGGATGCGGCGCAGCGCGAAGCCATGCGCCGCTGATCCGCGACCTTCGCAAGCGTGCGGCATCGTCTACCCGCCGCGGCGCGGCCCCCATGGTCCCGACGCACCGCCCGGCGACAGCGGCGGCTCGCCCGGCAGGAACGGCTTGTCGCGAGAAGTCTCAGCCTCGGCTTGCTCGCCTCCGCCGTTCTCGGCGATCTGCGGCGTCGCATGGTGCGCGTCGGCAAGCGCAATCGGGCCCGGATCGTGCCCGCCCGCGAAGCTTACCAGCGCATCGACACGGGCATCGATCGCCGGGTGAGTGGCGAACAGGTCGACGAAGCCGGAGCGCGGGTTGTCGACACACATTTCCATGATCGCCGAGGGCGAGCCTTCGAGCTCGCCGCGGCCCTGGATCTTGCGCAGCGCGGTGATCATCGCGTCCGGGTTCTTGGTCAGCTCGACCGCACCGGCGTCGGCCAGAAACTCGCGCGAGCGCGACAGCGCGAACCGGATCAGTACCGACAGGAACCACGCGATGGCGATCAGCCCAATCGCGATGGCAATCGCCGCGGCGGCGCCGCCGGAGCCCTTGCCGTCCTCGCGCGAGCGGCGGCCCGACCAGGTGCTTGGCCGCGCCGAGCCGCCGGCATGGAACATCATCCGGAAGATGAGCTCGGCGAAAAACCCGATCGCGCCCGCGATGATCACGGCGATCACCAGCATGCGCACGTCGCCGTTGCGGATGTGGGTCAACTCATGGCCCAAAACAGCCTCGGTCTCGGCATCGTCGAGGCGGTCGATGAGACCGCGCGTTACCGTAACGGCGTATTGCCGTTGATTGAGCCCGGACGCGAACGCGTTGAGGGCCGGATCCTCCATCACCTTGAGCCGCGGCATGGTGATGCCGCGCGAGATGCACAGGTTCTCGAGCAGATTGTAGAGACGCGGCTCCTCCTGCCGCGTCACCTCGCGCCCGCCAGTGACCGCGTCGATGAGGGCCTGATGGAACCAATAGGCGATGAGCACCCAGATGGCGGCGCCGAGGGTCGCGAACGGCAACGCTCGAATCAGGTCGCGCCAAGCCCCCCGCAGCAGCCACTCGAGCGAGGCATCCTCGGTCAGCGCGCGGCCGGCGAGCGCTCCGGCGAACACCATCAGGTAAACCAGGAGGAACAGCCCGGCGAGCAGCAGCGCGGAGCGCCAGCGGTTGGCGCGAATGTGGGTATAGAGGCCGTAGGCTTGCGCCATGGATGGTCGGCTCCGGCGTTCCCGCCCTACCCCGTCACGCCGAGCAGCCGCAGCGTGTTGCCACCGGCAACCATCTGCTGCTGGGCGGCGTCGAGGTTGCAGGCCGCAAGCGCCGCCTGCAGCCGTGACGGCACCGACGCCTCGACGAAAATCGGCCAATCGGTGCCGGCGAGCACGTGATCGGCGCCGAGCAGATCGACCGCGGTCCGGATCATGACCGGGTCAAGCCGCATGGTGTCGATGTAGACGTGCCGGCGTGTCAACGCCGGCGCATCGGCGCGCAAGCGACCGTCGCCAAACCCGCCCGCAAGCAGGACGCCTCCGATCGCAAGCGTCGTCACCACCACGCGCAGGTTCGGGAGCTCATCGAACGTGCCGCTCTCGAGCAGCGCGACCAACGCGGCGGCATTGACGGTGCCGCGCGCGAGTTGCACGCCCAGCCGACCATAGCGGACGAACCGGCGGTCCAGAACGGCATCGTTAATCGGATGAACGAACACCGGAACGCCGAGCTCCGCAGCGGCTGCCAGGGTGGGCCGCGCCGCCGGCGCGTCCAGCAGCAGATCCTTCTTGGCGCTCTCCACGAACGCGCCGCGCAGGCCAAGCTCGCGGACTGCACGAACAAGTTCGCGCGCACCCGCCTCGCCGCCATAGGCGTCCACCGTAGCCAGGCCATGGAGACGGCCGGGATGCCGGGACACAAGCTCCGCCAACTGGTCATTGATACGCGCGACGGTCCCAAGCGCGACCTCGCCGTCGGCATCCTGGATGAAGGCAGTCGGCGTATTGATGACGCGGGCGACGATGCCCGCCGCCTCGATCGAAGCGAGCAAAGCTCCGGGATCCGAAAGCCTGCGATTGACCTCCTGCCAATAGCCGCGTTGCGCGGCAGGCGCGCCCGCCCCGGCGGACACGGCGAAGCTCGGCCCAACATAGTGGCAATGGAAGTCGACGACCCGGAGAGCCGTGCCGGCCTGCGGAGCGGCGGTCGTAGCCGCCGTGGGATGCACACCGACACCCGCACTCGCGGCCAGGGCCGCGAGCAGTTCGCGGCGACCGAGCGAGCCGGTTTGCCCCGGGCTCATCGCTTCCTCAGAACTTCACTTGCGGGGTCTGTTGCACGACGGCGCGCTCATCGCCGAGCTCGAAGAATTCGCGCCGCGAGAAGCCGAACGGACCGGCGAGCAGCACTGCCGGGAACTGCTCGATGCCGGTGTTGTATTCCTGTACGGCGTTGTTGAAGAAGCGGCGCGCTGCCGCGATCTTGTTCTCGAGATCCGACAGCTCCATCTGCAGCTGCTGGAAATTCTGATTGGCCTTGAGGTCCGGATAGGCCTCCGACAGCGCGAACAGCTGGCGCAACGCGCCGGTGAGCTGGTTCTCGGCCGCCGCCATCTGCGCCGGGCCCTGTGCGGTCATGGCGGCGTTGCGCGCCTGGATCACCGCCTCGAGCGTGCCGCGCTCGTGGGCCGCATAGCCCTTCACGGTCTCCACCAGATTGGGCACCAGGTCATGGCGCTGCTTGAGCTGCACGTCGATATCGGCAAACGCCTGGCCGACGCGCTGCCGCATCGCAACCAGGCCGTTGTAAATGAAGATGATCCAGGCGATGACCGCGACAATAATCCCGATGACGATCCAGGCAGTGGTGGACATGGCGCGCTGCTCCTTATCGGGTGAATCCCCCGTGGGTACAGTAACCTAGATGGCGGGCGCTGGCACCGTCCCCTGCCGATGGTCGATCCGACGACACCTGCGCCACGTCCAGAGCAAAGCCGTTAACGGCGCCGCAAGGGTTGTCGCCCATGAATGGCGCCGGCGTATCGTGGCGTCCCCAATACGGTCAAGATTCTGCGACGAATCGGCGTCACGGCCGGGCCGCTCGGGCGTGCACCGACATACGAGTTGCCCCGATGGAGAACGAGCGCATGCGGAAACTGTGGATCACCGGCGCGATCTTCGCAGGGCTTTCGGCGGCGGTGCTGCCGGCGCAGGCGAAGGAGCGGACGCTGACCGGGGCGGCGATCGGCGCCGGCGTCGGGGCGGTCGTGCTCGGCCCGATCGGGGCGGTTGCGGGCGGCGCGGTCGGCGCCGCGGTCGGCGGTCCACGGGTCTCGCACGTTGCGCGCTACTGCTGGCGCGGCAAGGACGGCAATCGGCACTGCCGTTGGCGATATTAGCTCGCGCGCGCAGCGCGCGCCGGCAATCTGTCCTCTTTGCTGATCGTGACAGAACGCTTGCGCACGCAAGCGTGACTAACGCCGGTCTTTGCGTTTCGTGCGCTTGCGGCGCGCCGGCTTCACCCGCGCCCGCGCCTTCTTTCTCGGCATCGGCCCGGCCTTGGCAGCTTTTTTTGCTCTCCGCCTCGGCTTTTGGCCGATCGGTCTGACGGCCGCGGGCGCGACGGCCGCGGGCGCCAATGCGGGCAGGGCGCCGCCCGTCGGGGCGGTGCCGGCCACGTACGCGGCGATCACCCGGCCGGGCCGCGTCGCCAGCACCTCGGGATGCTTGACCGCCAATTCGTGCGCCACGCGGTCGAACGCCTTGGCGGTCTCGGTATCCTTGGGTGCACCCGGACCGACCGGCGGCACCGGCGCAGTCGCGGCAGCGACATGCATGGCGGCGTCGAGACTTTCCGGGAACTCCGGTGCGTGCAGCTCCGCCAGCGGCTGCACAAAGACGTCGCGCAGGGGATCAAGCCGCTGCTGGCGCGCCGAGACCGCGGCGGAATACGGTTGCCCGCGCGTGAAGCGATCGGCCAGGAGCTGAAGGATCGAGGTGTGATCGAGCTTGCCGCGAAACGGCGTTCCGGCCGCGACGTGCGGCGAGACTAAGAAGGCAGGCACCCTCACGCCGGTGGTGACGAATTGCCTGCCGCCCGCCCGGTCTCGGATCTGCAACGGCGGTACGTGGTCGAAAAAGCCGCCGTGCTCGTCATAGGTGACGATCATCGCGGTATTCCGCCAACGCTCCGCGTTGCTGATCAGCGTGCGGTAGACGCGACGCAGGAAGTCCTCTCCCGGCGCCAGCGCGGTCGGCGGATGATCGTCGTTCGGCGCCGACAGGCTGATCGGATCGTCGGTATATTTCGGCTCGATGAAGATCACGCTCGGTACCGGGGCATCGGCATTCCATTGTTCGTGGAAGCCCTCGTAGCGCCGGAAGGCGCCAAGATTGAACGGGTCGTCGAGTGAGAAAAGAATCTTTAACGACCAGTCCAGCATCAGCGTAAAGAACGGGTGCCCGGCCCATTGATAGCTGCACCAGGAAACGCCGTTCTCGGTCAGCCAGTCGTAGACCAGCGGCTGATTGGGTAGCGGCCCGGTGACGTTGTCGGCGATCTTGCTCCGGCCGGCCATCGCCATCAGCCGGTTCGGCTGGGTGCCGCTCGGAAGCGATGAGAACCAGCCGTCGCAAATGGCGAAATTGCGCGCGAAGAAATCGAGTGCCGGAACGACCCCGGCCTTGTAATGCCCCATTACCAGCTGAGGGTCGGCCGGATTGGTATTCTCGTAGCTCTTGACGAATCCGCCCATCTGATTGAGCGCGCCGGCATGCGTCGCGGTGTTGATCTGGGTTGCAATCGCGTTGCGGTCGTGCGGCGGATCGATAATGGTGTCGACTGTCGCAGCGAACGCAAACGGCTCGATCGGATTAGCGTTGCTGTCGTCGTTGGCAGGCCGCTGCAGCCACGCCGGGTCGCTGCGCAATCCATCGACATTCATCGGCGGGTTGGCATCGGGCAGGCTCAAGTAGCCGACGAGGTGATCGAACGAGCGGTTCTCGAGCATGACGATGACGATCGTTTCGATATCCTGCAGTGGCATTTGCCCCTCCTGCCTGCGGCTCAGGCGTGCGCCAAGGGACCCGGGCTCGCGGAGACATCGAGGCTCGCCGCAGCACCGTCAGCCGACCGACGAGCCCGACACCAGCGCGGCAATCTCCGGATCGTCACCGCGATGACGGTCGCCGAGGCCGCGCACGACGCCATCGCGATCCTTCGGCTCGCGATTCTGGCTCATCTTCCACTTGCCCTCGAGCCGCGTGATGGCAAAACGGAAGCCGACGATCCCGCGCAGCATTACCTCGACGTAGCTCTCCGGCGCGTCCGACAGCGCCCAGGGCCGCGCCTCGTAGGCTTCCTGCTGCGCCGTGAGCTCAGCGACGTGCCGTCGGAGCCAGTGCTTGTCTGACACCACCTCGGGCCGGCCATACGCGTGCACGACCGCATAGTTCCAAGTCGGCACCACCTTGCCGTGCTCGGTCTTCGACGCATACCAGTTCGGTGTGATGTAGCCCTCCGGTCCTTGGAAGATCATCAGGGCCTCGTCGCCCTCGGCGAGCTCCTTCCAGTGCGGGTTGGCGCGCGCCAGATGACACTCGATCAGTCCGAATGGTGCGTCGTTCTTGAGCACGGTCGGCAAGTGGGTGGCGTAAAGGCCCATTTCGCCGCCGGAGACGAGGGCGGCAAACGGCCGCTGCCGCATCAGCGCGTGCATCTGCGGCAGGTCGTCGACGCGAAAATGATCGGGCTGATACATGGCGAACTATTCCCTAGCTCCGATGGACGTCGGCCTATGTGGCGGAGACGAGGTTTGCACGTTTGAAGCCATCTTGCTCTCCGACCGTGTTGCTCTACCGGCGGACAAATCGTCATCCCGCGCGTTCCAGCGCCTTCCGATCCCAGTGCGCCATGTCGGCAGCGGTGTCGTAGGTCTCCTGCAGAAATCCCAGCAGCAGCGCGTCGGGATCAGGTGACACGCGAACGGCGTCGTAAGGCAGGATAAACTGGCCCAGAGCACGATCATAAAAGGCTTCGGCCGTGCGCAGGCGAGCATCGCCGTAACCCGGCGGCTCCGGGTAGGCGTAGACATAGAACGCCGCTCGCCCGTAGCCGCCATTGCCCGGCCAGAAGCCGCAGCTGCTGACCTCGTGCGAATAGGCTTCCTGCATCACCCATGGGGCGAGGTTGGGAGTCGTTCCGGTGAGCGGCGGCGCGCCACGTCCGGAAAAGCGCGTCACCGCAAGATCGAAGCTGCCCCAGAAGAAATGCACCGGGCTGGCCTTGCCGATGAAACGCGTCCGAAACGCATTCATTACCCGGTCGGCCTGCAGCAGGGCCAGCCAGAAACGCCGAGCATACGCCGGATCGTACTGAGCATGGGTTTGATCCTGCTCGAACGGCACGGCGTTCTCGATTTCGACCGGCATGGTCCAGATGCGCACATCGATCCCGAGCCGACGCAATCGGCTCATGATCTCGAGATAAAAATCCCGCACCGACATCGGCCTCAGCGGGAGCGTTTCGACGTTACCGTCGTTGGTTTCGATGCGCAGCCGATGGTCGATGAAATCGAACACGATATCGAACGACCGCCCACCGTACGGAATCGACGACGTGGTGAGGCCACGTGATGTGAGGTAGAGCGTCACGTTCCACCAATGATTGACCAGCGGGGTCAGTGCCAAGCGCACCTTGCCGACAATCTGGGTCCAGCGGTGCAACGTTTCACACGTGTCGCTCCAGGCGGCCAGCGGCAGGTCCGGCCAAGAACTCGTGTCGCTCACGCCCAGTCTCCATCGTTTCGCGTTCGATCGTTGCGCGCTAGCCGGGCGGGTGCTGGCGGAAATACTCGGCGTCCTCGGCGCGTTGCTTGAAGTTCGCGTTGCCGCGCCACTCGACGTGGCGCGAGAGCATGTCGCCGCCATAGCGCACGCGGAACAGCAGCGTGCGCTCCGGCCCGTTCTCGTATTCGTGCAGTTCGCCCGCCGGATGCACCACGCAGGCGCCGGGCGTAACCTCGACGACCCGCTCGGGCGTGCGCATCTTTCCGCCGCCGGTCAGGCAGAAATAGATCTCGGTCGCGTGCGGGTGGCAATGGTACGGCGAGATCTGGCCCGGCTCCCAACACGCCACGGTGACGTCCCCGCCGCCGACGGTCCCGAGGATCTTCTCCACGTGCCGCTGCGGATTGAACTCCTGCTCCCTGCTCAGATCGAAGACCTGCATGATGTCCCCTCCGGCTCGTTGCAGACGGCGTCGGTGGCCTAGATTTAGATTACCACGCCGCGATTTGCTGCGACCTCTGCGGTGCGCTTCCCCGACGCGGAACCTGGCGGCCTGCGGGCCGTTTCCATCGCAACCCCATAGGAGGAGATCACGATGCGCAGATTTCTCGCCACGGCGTCCGCGGCTGCCGTAGTGGGGGTTGGCGCGCTGATGTCGACGAGTGCGCTGGCGATCAGCCCCGCGGCCTTGGGCTCCGCAGTCGCGCAGGCCAACCCCGCCGAACGCGTCGCCCGGGTGTGCCGCGAGGTGTGCAGCGGCGATATCTGCCGTCGCAGATGCTTCAATCGCGCCGACCATAATGAGGGCCATACCGAGCGGCGAATCTATCGCGAGCGCTCCCGCGACGACGACGACCGTTGGCGCTACCGAGATTACGATCGCGGCCGGGGCGTGCGCTTGCACCTCGGTTTCGATTGACGCTCAAGCCGCACTCCGCACGCGGCGCCGCGCCCAAACACAGGGCGTCCGCTACAGCGGCAGCTCGGCCGCGCCCCTGAACCGGGCGAAGGTCCGCTGACCGAAGGCTCCGAACACGGTCACCTCATAGGTGTCGGGCGGCGTCCCCTCGACTTCCATGCCGGGCGAGCCGCTTGGCATGCCGGGCACCGCCAGGCCCTTGGCCTCGGGTTTCTCCTTGAGCAGCCGCAGGATGGCGCTTGCCGGAACGTGGCCCTCGATCACGTAGCCGCCGATTTCGGCCGTGTGGCAGGACGCGAGCTCCGGCGGTACGCCGAGGCGCGCCTTGACGGCGTTCACGCGCGGCGTGTCGTTCACCTCCGCGGTGAAGCCGGCCGCCCGCAAGTGATCGACCCAGCCGGCGCAGCAGCCGCAGTTCGGGTCCTTGGCAACGACGATCTTCGGCAACGCCGTCGCACCGGCGCGCGCCGAATATGCGGACGCCGGGAGCGCAACCAGCAAGGCCACGGCACGGCGGCGGGTAACGTGCTTCATGAGATTTTTGCCTCGCGCAGGTTCAACCCGTGATCCCGCACGCCACGCGCGCCGTCAACCCACCTGTGCGTGATCGTGGGACGCGCGCCTTCACGAGCCGTCAGACCCCCCGCTCGGGTGGGGTTCCGGGACCAGGAAGCCGCACCCTGCGCAGGCGCGCCGCCCTTGCACTGCAGGCGAGCCCGCTTCGAGTTAGCCCCGGCCGCCTACCCGCAAGCCTGGGGCGGGGCGTTCCTGTACCACTTCACGGCGGAAGCGGAACAGCGCCGCCGGACGGCCGCCAGTCAAAGCGGAGCTCAAGCCGGTGGGCTCCACCAAAGCCGCGGCTTCGACCAGACGGCGGAAATTCTGCTTGTGCAGGCGCCGCCCGGAGATCGCCTCGACGGTGCGCTGCAACTCGGTCAGCGTGAACTCAGCCGGCATCAGCTCGAACACGACCGGTCGGTATTTCAGCTTGGCGCGCAGGCGCGCGATGGCGGTCGCCAATACGCGACGGTGATCGAACCGCATCGGCTCGCCCAGGAACGGCAGGTTGTTGCGCACCAGCGCGGCCTCGCGGCCGTCGCGACGTGCCTCTTCGACCAGGCCCGCCTCGTACAGCAGCTCGTAGCGGTCGAGCACCTTCTCCTCGTCCCACGGGCTGGCGCCGACCCCAAAGCAAAGCCGCACCCGTTCGCGCCGCCCGATGGCGCGGCCGAGTTCAGGACGCGCCGCGGCGCTCGCCCATTGCCCAAGCAGAGGCAAGATCGTCTCGTCCAGAAGGCGCGGGGGCTTATGGCGCCAGTCCTCCCAGGGAAAGTACCGATACCAACGGTCGAAGGCCGCGCCGGCGTCCTGCATCGCCGTGACCTCCTCCGGCATTCGGGTCAACGCGAGATAGCCGACCGAGACTACGTGCGGACCGGTATCGCCCAAGCGGGTGTGCCGACCACGATCGCCGAAGGTGTAGAGCTGCTCGACGTAGCCGACGCGCAGGCCGGTTTGCGCCTGCACCCAGGCGCGCAAGCCGATTTCGAACGTCCGGTGCGCCAACGGATCGAACGGACCGAACGGCAGGCCCGACCGGGGCTCGCCACTGCCGGGGTCGCCGGCGATCAGGATCGCCGGCTCCTCGCTCTCGACCGCCACGATGGCGGCGGTAAGCCCGATCTCGATCGGCGGATTGACCGGTTCATTCATGCCGAATGGGCGCCGCCCTCATTCCAGATCCAATCGGAACGGGTGACCTTCGAGCGACTCGACGCCGCGGCCGATCGCTTCGATCGCGGAGATCATGCGGCCGTCACGACCGAGGATCCTGTCGGCGAGCGAGACCAGCCGGATGTTGGGAAAGGCGGTCGGCGACGCGCCGCGGATTGCGCGTGCGATCACACTCTCGTCGCGCCCCGGGTTGAGCGCGCACGCCGCGATATAGGCTCCCGCGGTCGACCGGCTGATGCCGGCATAGCAGTGAACCACCAACGGGGTGCGCCGATGCCAGCGCGTGACGAATTCGATCAGCTGGTGGACATGCTCTTCGGCCGGCGCCCGATAGCCGTCGATCTCGAACGTGATGTCGTGCATGCCGAGAAACAGATGGTCCTCGACGGCGACGCAGTCGGGTCGAAGCACCACGGTCTCGTCGTTCATCAGAGTGACGATGTGGCGCGCGCCGGTCTCCTCGACCGTCGCATGCAGGCGCGCCAGCGAGCAGACGTGAATCATGCGGCTCTTCTATCCGGGCGACGCGACCGCAAACAAGCCCCTTCGGCTGTCGGCGGGCCGAGCGGCAGTTCAAGTCGCGCCCCGCGCTACCCCGCACCCCGGAACGCCGCCGGAGCTTAGGCCCGCGGCGGCTCGGGGCCCAGGAGGTGGTCGGTCAACCGAATCGCAATCGGCCAGGCAAGGATCAGCATCCCGAACGAGACCACCAGATAGGCTGGCAAGCCGACGGCGGGAGCCGACCGCTCGATGAAAACGCCGATGAAGTATCCGGCCACCTGGGCGATGGCGACGACGAGAAGGTAAAAACCAATCAGTGCTGTGGCGTGCATGGCAAGCACTCTTGTCTGAGCGAAACGGTCCATCGGACACGCCGCGGCGGCGAACGGCTTCGCTGCCGTGGTTGCCGATGTCGGAGGGATCGGCGCTTGCGGCGCCGGGCAGCACGGCTCAGGCGAGCCGGCTGGCCGTTTGCTCAGACGGTGGGAGGGCCGCGGGCGGACGCCGCACGAAGGGCGGGCGGACGGACCGGATCGACCGGAGGTACGGAGGCGCGATGCACCACCGGCTCGGACCGATAGATCGGTGCGCCGGCAGAGACCGGCGGGTCAGGCGTATCATCGCCGTCGGCCCGTTGGCACAAGCCGGCGTCCGGAAGCTTTCGGTGCGGCAGCGCCCCGGTGCAGGTCGCAGCGGACGCCGTGGCGGCGTGAACGACCGCACGCGTCAGCGCGTCGATTGGCTTGCTCGCTGGCGCTCCGATCAGGAGCGCCAGCAGCGCCGCCAGGACGCCGAGGCAACGAGGAAGCATGCGCGCGTTGGCCCGCGAGCCGCCGATCAACCCGGCTCGATGCCGCGACCTTGGCGCAATCCTCGGCGGGCAGCAAGCCGCAGGCAACGCGCTAGCGTCGTTCTCCGGTACCGGCCAGCTCCGCGAACCGCTTGAGGTAGCGCGCTTCCGCTCTCTCGGCCGGCCACGGGGTCAGGTATTCGCGCTCGGTCGGGACCGCGACGGCCGGCGGCTGTCCGAAGAAGCGGCGCGCCTCGGCCGCCGAAAACCCGGCGAGCCGCGTCGCCTCGAGGTAGGCCGCCGCCTGGTCGGCAGCCTTGAGCAAGCGCATCAGCTCGCTCGGCCGCTCGGGCGGCAACCCGAAACGCAGGTGGATGGCACGCAGGAGCCGTGCCTCGATCGCCTTGTAGGCATCGCCGATCACCGCCTTGAACGGTGAGATCATGTCGCCGATAACGTATTCGGGCCCGTCATGCAGCAGGATCGCGAGCCGAAAGCCGCGGTCGAGCCGCGGCGTGCGCGCCCGCGCAATGGCGTCGACCAGGAGCGAATGCTGCGCCACCGAGAAGATATGCGCCCCCCGGGTCTGGCCGTTCCAGCGCGCCACGCGCGCGAGCCCGTGCGCGATATCCTCGATCTCGACGTCGAGCGGAGAAGGATCGAGCAGGTCGAGGCGCCGCCCAGAGAGCATGCGCTGCCACGCGCGCGGCTCGGCCAATGCCGCCCGATCGCGCCGCAAGGTGTTCCGACGGGCCAGCCGGGGCGGTGCGGGCGACATGCCGTCGGCGCGCGTCGCGTCAGTCAATTGGCCGGTTGCGCCGTCAACCGCGCACAGGCCTCATGTCGGTGGCAGCTGACGAGGTGATCGTTCACCATGCCGGTCGCCTGCATGAAGGCGTAGACGATGGTGGGGCCACAAAACTTGAATCCGCGCGACGCCAATTCCTTGGAGATCGCGCGCGACAGCGCGGTCTCGGCCGGAATCTGTCCGGTGCGGCGGAAGCGGTTGACCTTCGGCTTGCCCTCGACGAAGTCCCACAGCAGCCGCGCGAATCCCGGTCCCTTCTCCATCACGTCAAGATATGCGCGCGCGGAGGCGACTGTGCCGACGATCTTGGCGCGGTTTCGCACGATGCCGGTGTCCCGCATCAATGCGTTGACCTTGCGGGCGCCGTAGCCAGCGATCGCCTCCGGATCGAAGCCGTCGAAGGCGTGGCGGAAGTTTTCGCGCTTGCGGAGGATGGTGATCCACGACAACCCGGCCTGGAAGCCGTCGAGCACCAGCTTCTCGTAGAGCGCGCGGTCATCGAATTCCGGCACACCCCACTCCTCGTCGTGGTAAGCGACGTAGAGCGGGTCGACGCCGCACCAGCTGCAGCGCCTGAGTCCTTCGGCATCGGCGAAAGAACGGGGCATCGCTATCTCAAATAGGCAAGGCAGACGCGGTTGGTGGTTTCTTTCGTATCTGTCGAGTTCGAGTTCAACGACAGCACGCAGAGACTCCAACTCCTTGAGGGTATCCCAAACCGTGGCGTCGTCCACCGCCTCGTGCTCGTGACGATAAGGGCGGCGCACCTACTCCGCTGCCCTGCCCTCGCCCGGCCAGGCAAAGCGCGCCCAATCCGGCTTCTGCGGCCGGATAGCAACCCCGCCGGCGGTGATCGGCAACCCGGCCGCAATGGCGTCGGCCACGCGGTCAAGTCGCACGATCGCGATGCCACGCCCGGCCGCTGACGATCCCATCATCCCAGCCGGCTTGTCGCCGGCCAGCACCGGCGCGCCGCATTCGGGTGCGAAGTCGTCGTAGGTCACCGCGACGACGCGGGTGCGCACGTTGCCACGGTGCTCCATGCGTGAGACGACCTCCTGACCGACGAAACAGCCCTTCTCGAAGTCGACGCCGCCGAGCTGATCCATGTCGGCCTCATGCGGAAACGCATCGTTGTAGATGAAGTCCTGGCCGCCGCGCGGGACCGCGAGTGCGATCCGGTGCGCGTCATACTCTGACGCATCGACCGCTGCTGCTCCCATGTCGGCGGCGGCCTCGCCGAACACCTGCGGCGGCACGATCATGCGCTGCCCAAGCGCGGGCGACCGTGGATCCGGATAGACCAGACCGTATTCGCTGGTGCCCGTTCCGTCCCAAATCGCCGCGACACCAAGGGCGTCGGACAGGTTCTCCACCGAGATTTTGGCGCGCAGCTTGTAGAAGTCGAGCCGCTCGGCGAGCGTGGAGGCGAGCGCCCGCGGGCAGTCCAGAAAAAAACTGCCGCCATCCTCGGGCGATGCCTCCACGATGATGAAGTCGACGATGATCTTGCCTTGCGGGGTCAGCAGCGCGCCAAAGCGCGGCACGTCCGGCGACACCTTGGCCATGTCGGCGGTGACGAGCCCGTTGAGGAACGCGCGCGCAGTCTCGCCCGCCACCTTGACGACGCCCCGCTCCGGCAGCAGTGCAATTCGCATCGCGTGTCCCTGGTTCTCGCCGCCGCAACGTAAGGGCCGCGACGGCCGACCTCAAGGCCAATGCCGTGATGCCACACCGTTGTCCGGGACGCGGTGCCGCGTGCAACACTGCATCGCGGCGCCGGAGCCCCGGTTGCTCGATCGCTGTGAAGAGACCCGCATTTGCGCAGCAGCGCCGCGCGCCACGCGTGCGGGATAAGCACAGGCTATTGCCGCGACAGGCTGAGCGAGAACTCGCCGTTGCGGATGCGGGGCGCGAGGCCTTCGGCAAAGCGCGCCGCCGCGTCCTCGCCGTAGGTCGACACCAATTCGGCGAAGGCGGCGAACAGGCACGCCTGCGCCAGGCAGTCGCCGTCGACGCCTTCCAGCGTCGCATCGGCCCACGCCTCGTTCACAAAGCCGACCGCCAGACGCTTCTGGTCGTGATCGGATGCCGGCACACATGCTGGAACCTCGTGGATCATGCTCGCGAAACTCCAGCTTCGCGCCGGCGCCTTGCTCGCGTCCGGCCGGCCCGTCCCAGTCGAGCAAACTAGCACGGCCTCAGCGTTCCGGAAGATCGCATCGCGGAGCAGGGTTAACGCCGGAACGATGCCAGCAGCGCATCGACGCAGGCGTCGGCGAACTGGGGGTCGTTGATGTGGAGCGGCAGCTCCGTCACGGTGCCGGCCGGCGCCTGCGACCGCAGGGTGTCCACGAATACCCGGTCGGTTTCCGGCTGGGCCCAAGAGCCGACCTCCTTGCCGGCAAGATCGTGCACCGGGCGGCCTGTGAGCCCGCTGAAGCCGCGGATCGGGATAAGCACCCGCACCGGCCCCGTAGCGGCGGTGATCCGCTCGCCGATCAACCCAGCCAAAGCGGCAAATTCAGCGGCATCGGTCCGCATCAGCAGGATCTCGGCATTGTACTGAAGGAACGCACGGTGCCGGTAGCGATCCGGCACGGCACCGACCCACCAGTTGGTGAAGTCGAGGCACCCCGGCACCACCACCTGAGGCAAGCCTGCCGCGCCGGCGGCGGTCAGGCGCCGGTCGCCGGCGCTGTAGACTCCGCCGGTGAGCAGGTCGGCGAGCTCCGAGGTGGTCAGGTCGATCACGCCGGCAAGCTCGCCGCGAGCGGCAAGCTGTTCGAGCGCCCGCCCTCCCGGGCCGGAAGCATGAAACTGAATGACCTCGAAGCCGCCGCGCTCGAGCCCGAGCGTGATGCGGTCGACCGCCGGCTGCAGGTTGCCGAACGAGGAGACGCCGACCAGCGCCGGTGGCGTACCGACGGCTCGCCGCTGCTGCCAAGCCATGGCCATGCCGGCCATGGCCGCAGCCCCATTGGCCAGTGCCGCGCGCGTAATGCGGTTGAGCGAGATATCGCCGATGGTCGGAACCATGGCGATATCGCTCTCGGCGACGTACCACTGCACAGCCGCTGTGGCGGCGACCGGAGTGACCATGACCTTGGGCAGCCCCACCGGCAGCGCCCGCATGATGGCGCAGGCCATGGTGGAGCCATTGGCGCCGCCGAGGCCGAGTACGCCGGCGATCTCGCCGGCCACCAGCTTGGCGCGGACGATGTCGGTGCCGCCCGCAATCATCACTTGTGCTGCCGCCGCCCGCGAGAGCCGGCCGAGCGCGGCCCATTCGATTGCGGATGCCTCCGCCACCGCCTTGCCGGGGACGCTCGCGCCGTCATGCGCATGCGGCCGCAGCGACAGATCGACCAACCAGGGCCTGACGCCCGCCCGCACCAGTGCATCACAGAGGAAGCGCGCGGCCATGTGCTTGCTGTCGAGCGTGGCGAGAACACACACGGTGACGTCAGCGTGGTGGATCTGAAGGCCCTCCTGGTCGTGTCATCGCGATGAGCGCGATGACCCTAGCGCGCCCTCGGGAGCTTGACGCTGCGGAACCGCCGCGCAGCCTCGACCACCGATGCCTCGATCGGAAAGCGTTCCGCGGAGGAGCCACCGACGTAACCGTCGAGCCGCGGCTCAGCGGCGAGGAAGCGCTCGAAATCCTGCGGCGTCTCGATGCCGCCGCCATGACAGGTGACGATGCGATCGGAAAAGCGTGCAGACAGGGCATCGAGGATCGCGGCGGCGCGGGCGACAGCGGCCTGCTGCGCGAGCACGGTGGTCGAGCCGGTGGTCCCACCCGAGCTGTTGCCGAAATGCATAATGATATTGTCGACGCCCGCTTCCGCCATCGCCAGCGCCTCCGGCACCGAAGTGCAGAATGCCTTGGTGAACAGGCCCATGCGCCCGGCGTCGGCCAGCACCTCGACCTCGCGCGCGAAGCTCATCCCGGTTTCTTCAAGGGCAATGCGGAACTGACCGTCGATCAGCGCGACCGTCGGGCAGTTCATCACGCCATGATATCCGGCCGCGGCGATCTTCTGCAGGAAGCGCACCATGTCGCGCGTCGGATCGACGCAAAGCAGGCCCGCGACCAGTGCGCAGTCATTGACCACGTTGACCAGCGCGCGCTCGCCGAGCTCGAGCGTGAGGGCGTTGGCGTCGCAGATCGGCAGATAACCGGCCATCGAGCTCAAGCCCTGCATGCGGAAATAGGCGAGGCAATGGGTGGTCACGATGTTGGCGCCGCCGCGCGCCGCCATCTTGGCGGTGATGCCGGAGCCGCACAGCGCATCATAGATGGCGCGCCCGGCCGCCCGCTCGGCGCGGAGCCGCGCCACGATAGTCTCGCGATCGAGCCGGTCCGCCACGTCCCCTCGCCTCCCTGCCGCCCGATACTAGCGGCATTGTCGAATTGCCGTCATCCTTTGCCGTGCTTCGAGGCTTGCCCGACTTCGTCGGGCTCGCGCTTCGGCACGACGAGTCAGAGGGTCGCTCACCGATACACCGTCATTGTGAGAGCCTGGCCTGGACTCGATCCGGCGTGCCCCCGCGAAGATGCTGCTCTGTTGTACATTTCGTCCGGGACGAACGGAGAAGGGAGACATCCTTGGTGCAGGTCTTGATCGAGAACGAAGCGGGTTCGAGCGACAAGAACACGTTCGACGAGCGTACGCTCAAGCTCTTGCGCCGCGCGCGTGTGTCGCGGGCGTATCCGTATCCTTACGGCTTCGTGCTCGGCACCCGCGGCGGGGACGGCGATGCGGTCGATTGCTTCGTGCTGACGACGGCACCGCTGCGATCCGGCGCGGTCGTCGCCTGCGAACCGCTCGGCCTCCTGGAGCAGATCGAGGACGGCGAAATCGATCACAAAGTGCTGGCGGCGCTCGCCGGTGAAGATGTCGCTCTCGATGCCGAGGTGGTGACGGCGGTGGCCGATTTCATCACGGGCGTGTTCGCGCACATCCCGGGCAAGCGAATGACCATCGGCCGCCTGCTGCCCCGCGCTGATGCGGAAGCTTACCTGCAGCGATGCCGCGACCCGGCGGGTTGATCAAGCCGTCGCGGCAGGGGCTCGTCGCAGCAGGATCAAGCCGGCAAGAACGATCGCGAGCGCGCCGAGCCAGACGTAGGCATCGGGCACATCGCCGAATATCAGATAGCCGATCGCGACCGAGCCCAAAAGCTCGAGATACACGAGCGGCGCCAGGGTCGAGGCCTGCGCATAGCGAAACGCCGTGATCGACAGCATATGGCCGCACGCGGACACTAGCCCCATCGCAACAAACAGCCACAACTCACCCGACGACGGCGTCGACCAGGTCCAGACCGCCGGCGGCGTGAGCAGAATGGTGCCGAGAAGACACTGGAACACCAGCGTCTTGAGGGGGTCGCTCTGGCGCGAAGCTTGACGCGTCGCGATCATATAAAGCGCGAAGCATCCGCCGGCGCCGAGCGCCAGCAGCAGGCTCGGATCGATGGAGCCGGCCGGCCTGAGGATTGCCAGCGCTCCGCCGAATCCAAGCGCGAGGCTGGCGATCTTGAGCGTCGTCAGTGCCTCGCCGAGGAAGACGACCGCGAGCATCATGGCGATGATGGGAGCCACGAAGAACGCGCTGATCGCGGTCGCGAGCGGGATACGCGCGATCGCCAGAAAGTAGCAGCTCATCGCTGCGACGAGGAAAACCGTGCGCAGCAGATGCGCGCGCATCTGCTCGCGCGGAAGGATCGCGGTCCGGTAGCGCGCCATCGCCACTGGAACAACGAACGCGCACGCGAGCGCATACCGTGCCCAGGCAATGTAAAGCGGCGAGTGCGTCGAGCTAAGGTACTTTGCGGCCCCGTCGACCACAGGGAGAGTCAGCGCGGCGACGCTCATCAAGGCAACGCCAATGGTCGTATGCCTGTGATCCAATGGAAGCCGTCGGGCGTACCCGGCCGACGCCGATTAAGCCACGCTGGCGACTATGCCGCTTCGCGCTTAGCCTCGATCAGCTTGCGCTCGACCAAAACCTCGGCGATCTGGATGGCGTTGAGCGCCGCCCCCTTGCGCAGGTTGTCGGACACGCACCACAGCATGAGGCCATTCTCGACGGTCGGGTCCTCGCGCACGCGCGAAATATAGGTCGCGTCCTCGCCAGCCGCCTCGAACGGCGTGACGTAACCGCCCGGCTCCCGCCGGTCGATGACCAGGCAGCCCGGCGCCTTGCGCAGGATCTCGCGCGCCTCGTCGGCCGAGAGCGGCTGTTCGAACTCGATATTGACCGCCTCCGAATGGCCGATGAACACCGGCACGCGCACGCAGGTGGCGACAAGCTTGATCTTAGGGTCGAGAATCTTCTTGGTCTCGGCCACCATCTTCCATTCTTCCTTGGTGTAGCCGTCCTCCATGAACTCGGCGATCTGCGGAATTAGGTTGAAAGCCATGCGCTTGGGGAACGCCTTGGTCTCCACGTCCTGCAGCGAATAGATCGCCTTGGTCTGGCGGTCGAGCTCGTCCATCGCCGCCTTGCCGGCGCCGGACACCGACTGATAGGTCGCCACCACCACGCGCTTGATGGTGGCACGGTCATGCAGCGGCTTGAGGGCGACGACAAGCTGCGCGGTCGAGCAGTTCGGGTTGGCGATGATGCGCTTGCGGCGGAAGCCGGCGACCGCGTCGGCATTGACCTCCGGGACCACGAGCGGGACATCGGCGTCATAGCGCCAGGCCGACGAATTATCGATCACCACCGCGCCGGCGGCGGCGATCTTCGGCGACCATTCCTTCGAAACAGTGCCGCCCGCCGACATCAGGCAGATGTCGGTATCGGAGAAGTCGTAGCTCTCGAGCGCTTTGACCTTCAGCGTCGCATCGCCATACGAGACCTCGACGCCCTGGCTGCGGCGCGAAGCAATGGCGGTGACCTCGTCGGCGGGAAAGTCCCGCTCGGCGAGGATGTTCAGCATCTCGTGGCCCACCACACCCGTAGCACCGACGACGGCGACCTTGTAACCCATCGTTTACTCTCCGACAGAATTTCGCCGCGGCGCATTGCGGTTCGAAACCGCGGCGGAGGCGCTTCTACGCGAGAACAGGCGTAAGCACAACGCCGCCGTTCGGAGCCGCCGTGAAGCCCCTCGTCAGCCGGTTCGTCGACGAACTGCACAAGACCCTCATTCGCTTGTTCACCTATCTGGCAGTGCTGGGCGGCGTTGGGGTTGCCGTCGCTGCTTGGCTGGTCGACGTTCCCTCAATCAGCAACGGCGATCGATCCGAGCACAAATCCGAATGGATCGAGAGCACTCGCCCGCAACCGGCGTTTGCCATGGAGGCCGGCGAATTCCCTTCGGCGCCGCGTTACCTGATCCGGCGCCATCAGGCCGGCGGCGGCCGCAAGGATGTGCTGAGCTGGGGAAGGCCGCGCGGCCCGGAGCGCTACCTGCGGATCGAGATCTATCGACCAGGCACGGAGCACGACGGCGCGGCCGAGCCCAATCTCGAAGCCGCGCTGCGCGCCGGCGCGTTCCCGGTGCAAGGCGAAGCCCGGAGCGTCGGCTCGCTGCCGACCAAGCTTGGCGCGTTCTCGGTTGTCGAACTTGGCGGCGACGCGCGCGGCGCCCGCCGCTGCCTCGGATTGGCGCGAGCTTTTGCGGAACCTCCGCTGCAGATCGCCGCCTGGCACTGCGACTCCGCGCCGGTCGCGACCGTCCGCACGTCGATCGCTTGCGCGCTCGATCAGCTCACCTTGCTTTCGGCCGGCGGCGACGCGCGCCTGGCCGGACTGTTCGCGCGCGCCGACCAGAAGCGCATGTTCTGCGGCGACAAGCGGCCTTCGCCCGCGCCCACGCCGACCGACTCGCTCGACGTGCCGGCCGAACCGAAGCTACGCGGACGCTTCGCGATGCGGTGACACGCTCCCCGCTGCGCGAGGGAAAGATAGCTCAGCTCAGTGCGCGTCCGAGCGCGAGGAATTTGTCGCGGCGGTGGCGACGGATCTCGTCGCGATCGAGGTTGCCGAGACTGACGAGCGCGCCGGCGATCGCCTCGCCGGTGGCGGCAATGGCGGCCTCGGCATCGCGATGTGCGCCGCCGGTCGGCTCGTTCACAATGGTATCGATCACGCCGAAGCGCGCCATGTCCTGCGCGGTGATCTTCATGCTGGTGGCGGCATCCTGCGCCTTGCTGGTGTCGTGCCACAGGATCGAGGCTGCCCCTTCGGGGGAGATCACCGTGTAGATCGCGTGCTCCAGCATCAGCACCCGGTTGGCGGTGGCGATCGCGATGGCGCCACCGGAACTCCCTTCGCCGACAATGACCGCCACGTTGGGGACGCCGAGCTCGAGGCACGCCTGCGTCGAGCGCGCGATCGCCTCCGCCTGGCCGCGCGCCTCGGCGTCCACGCCCGGATAGGCGCCGGGCGTATCCACCAGCGAGATCACCGGGAGGCCGAAGCGATCGGCCATGCCCATCAGCCGCGCGGCCTTGCGGTAACCCTCCGGCCGGGCCATGCCGAAATTGTGCTTGAGGCGGCCCTCGGTGGTCGACCCTTTCTCGTGACCGATCACGCACACCGCCTCGCCGCGAAAGCGGCCGAAGCCGCCGATGACAGCCGCGTCCTCGCCGAACTTTCGGTCGCCGGCAAACGGCGTGAACTCGGTCAGCAGGCCGGCCACATAGTTGAGGCAGTGCGGACGCTCGGGGTGGCGTGCGACCTGGGTTTTCTGCCAGGGCGTCAGGTTAGCGTAGAGGTCCTTGAGCGCTTGCCCAGCCCTCGCCTCCAGGCGCGCGAGCTCGTCGCCGATCGCTACCGCATCGCCGCCGGCCTGCATGGCGCGCAGCTCTTCGATCTTGGCTTCGAGCTCGGCCACCGGCTTTTCGAAATCGAGATAGCTGCGCATCAGGCTCAAGAAAACCCGTCATTTGGGCTGAAAAGACGGCGGCAGCCGCAAGCGTCGGGACACTGGCCTTCGACCCGAGGCCAAGTCAAGCAAGCCAGGAGGCTTGTCCGGGTGTGTCGCCGCGCCCTCTTTCTATGCCCGAGGGGTGCCATGGCGACTTTGCATTGCCGTTTGCGCATGCATAGATCGTAGGCCCACGAACGTCCGCAAGATCGTCCATGCAGCCTCCTCCACCCGATCAATGGCACGGCACCACGATCCTGACCGTGCGCAAGGGCGGCATCGTCGCGATCGGCGGCGACGGGCAGGTCTCGATCGGCCAGACCGTGGTCAAGGCCAATGCCAGGAAAGTCCGCCGGCTCGGCAAGGGCGAGGTGATCGGCGGGTTCGCGGGCGCTACGGCCGACGCGTTCACGCTGTTCGAGCGGTTGGAAAGCAAGCTCGAGCAGTATCCGGGTCAGCTGATGCGCGCCGCGGTAGAGCTCGCCAAGGATTGGCGCACCGACCGTTACCTGCGCCGGCTCGAAGCCATGATGATCGTGGCCGATGCGTCGGTGTCGCTGGTGCTGACGGGAACCGGCGACGTGCTCGAGCCCGAGGCCGGCGTGATGGGGATCGGCTCGGGCGGCAATTACGCGCTCGCCGCCGCGCGCGCATTGATCGACGGCGACCTCGATGCCGAGGCGATCGTACGCAAAGCGATGACGATCGCCGCCGATATCTGCGTCTATACCAATCGCAACGTCACGATCGAGACGCTGCCGGCGAGCTGATCGATGGCGAGCTACCAGTTCCGGCCGGCGGAGACCGCCGACCTGCCTCTGCTGATGCGCTGGCTGGCCGCGCCGCACGTTGCCGCCTGGTGGGGCGATTCCGCGAGCGATCTGGCCGAGATCCAGGAGGCGGTCGGCGATCCGCGCGTCGATACTTTCATCGTGCTGTGCGATAGCAGACCAATCGGATACCAGCAGAGCTATGATCCGCATGACTGGGACGGACATCCGTTCGCGGATCAGCCACGCGGGACGCGGGGGATCGATCAGTTCATCGGCGAAGCTGACATGCTGGGTCGCGGGCATGGCAGCGCGTTCGTACGCGCCTTCGTGGAGCGGCTGTTCGCCGCCGGTGCGCCGCGGGTGGTGACCGATCCGGACCCGGCCAATGCCCGTGCCGTACGCGCGTATAAAAAAGCCGGGTTCCGGCCGCTCGAGCGGCGGATGACTCCGTGGGGCGAAGCGTTGCTGATGGTCTGCGAACCCGGCCAGGCGACGGCGTGACGCTTGCGTCCCGCCCTTCACGGGTCTCCGCGACGGTCGTCGTCCTCCTGCTCATGCTTGCGCAGGCGGCAATCCTGCTCGCCATGGGCCGCACGCCGATATGCACCTGCGGCTATGTGAAGCTATGGCACGGCGTGGTGCGCAGCTCGGAAACGTCGCAGCACATCGCCGACTGGTACACCTTCACGCACATCGTCCATGGGTTCGGGTTCTACTTCCTCACCTGGCTAGTGATGCCGCGCGCCGCGCCCGGCATGCGGCTCGCGGCCGCGGTCACGGCCGAAGTGGCGTGGGAGATTCTCGAGAACACCGATGCGGTCATCGGCCGGTACCGCGCGGGGACGATCTCGCTCGGCTACGAGGGAGACAGCATCCTCAACTCGCTGAGCGACACGCTGGCAATGATTGCGGGCTTCCTGCTCGCGCGCCACCTGCCGGCGGGCGTGACGGCAGTGCTCGCGCTCGGCCTGGAGATCGGCCTCGCCTACCTGATCCGTGACAATCTGGCCCTCAACATCATCATGCTGATCCACCCATTCGATGCCATCCGGCAGTGGCAAGCCGGGCCGTTATGATTATATGGCGGCGACATGCCATCGGCGCGGCCCTAGGCGAGGACAGCGCATGAACCGGAGCGGAAAGCGACCTTGAACAACCCCCCGAACCGACCTGCCATGAGCTCGTTCTCACCACGCGAGATCGTCTCCGAGCTCGACCGTTTCATCGTCGGGCAGTCGGACGCCAAGCGCGCGGTGGCGATCGCATTGCGCAACCGCTGGCGTCGCCTACAGCTGGACGACAAGCTGCGCGAGGAAGTGCTGCCCAAGAACATTCTGATGATCGGCCCGACCGGTGTGGGCAAGACCGAGATTTCGCGCCGGCTGGCCAAGCTCGCCGGCGCGCCGTTCATCAAGGTCGAGGCGACGAAGTTCACCGAGGTAGGCTACGTCGGGCGCGACGTCGAGCAGATCGTACGCGACCTGGTGGAGGCCGCGATCGGGCTCACGCGTGAGCGCAAGCGCAAGGACGTGCAGGCGCGCGCCCACTTGGCGGCCGAGGAACGCGTGCTTGCCGCCCTGGTCGGCGAGAACGCCAGCGCCGCTACCAAGGATTCGTTTCGCCGCAAGTTGCGCGCCGGGGAGCTCGACGACAAAGAGATCGAAGTCGAGTTGCAGTCATCGGGCGCATCGCTGCCGATGTTCGAGATTCCCGGCATGCCGGGCGCCCAGATGGGCGCGATCTCGATCGGCGACATCTTCGGCAAAGCGCTCGGCCAGCGCACCAAGCCGCGCCGCCTCACCGTCCGGGAATCGCACGATATCCTGATCAACGAGGAATCCGACCGGCTGCTCGACCAAGATCAGCTGGTGCAGGAAGCGATCCACGCGGTCGAGAACAACGGCATCGTGTTCCTCGACGAGATCGACAAGATCTGCGCACGCGAAGGCCGCATCGGTGCCGACGTCTCGCGCGAAGGCGTGCAACGCGACTTGTTGCCGCTGATCGAAGGCACGACCGTCTCGACCAAGCACGGGCCGGTCAAGACCGATCACATCCTGTTCATTGCCTCGGGCGCCTTCCATGTCTCGAAGCCCTCGGATCTGCTGCCGGAGCTACAGGGGCGGTTGCCGATCCGGGTCGAGCTCAAGCCGCTCACGCGCGGCGACTTCATTCGCATCTTGAACGAGACCGAGGTCTCGCTGATCAAGCAGACGATCGCCCTGATGGCGACGGAAGGCATCACGCTGACGTTCTCGTCCGATGCCATCGAGGCCATCGCGGACGTTGCCGTCGAGGTCAACGGCAACGTGGAGAACATCGGCGCGCGCCGCCTGCAGACCGTGATGGAGCGGGTCCTGGATGAAATATCGTTCGCCGCCCCCGACCGTGCCGGTGAAACGCTCACCATCGACGCGGCCTATGTGCGCGTGCATATCGGCGACCTGGCCAAGAACGCGGACCTGAGCCGGTTTATCTTGTGACGGGCGAACCATCACGCAGCGTTGCGTTGATGTTGAGCCTCACTCGACGAACTTTGCGCCTTGCGAAATCTCCCGAACCCTCGGATCCCGGTTCACTTCTTGAATGTGCCGCGCGCCCGCCGAATCCGAACGTAGAGCGCCCCCTCCCCGCCATGGCTGGCATGCGCCGGCTCGAAGCCGACGACGATCGAGCGGAACTCCGGCAGCCGCAGCCACTGCGGCACCAACCGCCGCAGCACACCGCGATCCTCGCCGAATGCTTGAGTGCGCGCACCCTTGCCGGTGATGACCAGGATCAGCTTCGCCCCGTCGGCCTGCGCGCGGCGCAGGAACCGGCGTAGCGCGTGGTGCGCGGCCTCTTGGGTGAGGCCGTGGAGATCGATGCGCGCGTCGAGGGGTTCGCTGCCGCGGGCAACGCGCTGCCGCAGGCGCCGCCCGAGCGGGGCGAGCGGGGCTTGCGTGGACTGCGCGGGGCGCGTGGGCGCTTTCGAGCGCGGCGAAACCGCGGGCGCGGGTGGCGGCGCGCCTGCGGGAATCACTCGATCCTCCGCATCCGGTTCGGCGCTTTTGATCGATCGCAGCGGCGCGACCGAACGAGTCACCGTGGTCCATAAGGCGCGCTCGTCCGCCGTGAGCTGCCGCCGCCGGCGCGCCAGCGGCCGCTGCGTTTCCGTGCTCACGGTTTCGGCCTCGCCGGCGGCATCGGAACGGGGCCAGGGATGCCGGCGACATCGAGGCCGCGCGGCACCAGCATCACAACGCGCGCCGGATGCTTGATGCGACCGGCGACACGGCCAGCGTCGGCGCCGGCGCCGAAGTAGAGATCGCCGCGGGCCGGACCGACAATGGCGGAGCCGGTGTCCTGGGCAATCATCAGCCGTCGGAAAGCCTCGCCGCTGCGCTCATCCCGCAGCGGCAGCTCGGCATCGATCCACAGTGGCGTGCCGTAGGCGTGCAGCCTGCGGTCCACCGCGATCGAGCGCCCGGCTGTGAGCGGGATCCCCTGGGCGCCGACCGCCTCCTGGTGGTCGGCGAGCTCCGCGACCCGGAAGAAGATGAACGACCGGTTCTTCTGCCGCAGCTCCTTGGCCTTGTCGGGATTGGCCTGCATCCATTGTCGGATGCGATCCATCGACATGTCGGCCCGCTCGATCTCGCCCTCCTGGATCAGGACGGCACCGACCGGCGTGTAGGGCTGGCCGTTATGGGCCGCATAATTGAGGCGCAACATCGTGCCGTCCTCGAGGCGAATGCGCGCCGAGCCTTGAATCTGGATGAAGAAGGCATCGATCGGATCCTTCAGCCAGCAGATTTCGAGACCTTTCCCATCGAGCACGCCGTTTTCGATCTCGGCGCGGTCATAGTACGGCACGCGCTGCTTTCCGGCGCGACGCCACACCGGGCCGCGATTGGACAAGACCCGACTCGCGCCCGGCCGATGCCTCCCGGGGACGATCATATCCTCGGGCCGCCGGTACATCGGCACCTTGAACTCCTGGGTGGGCAATCGCGACCCTTCGACGATCGGCTCGTAGTAGCCGGTCAGGAACCCCTCCGTTTCGCCGAGACGCGCGACTTGAAACGGACGGAACCGGGTCTCGAAGAATTCCCGGGCTTGCGCGCCTTTCGCCGGCCCAAGCGCCAGCGCTTCTCGACAGACGCCGGCGAGCGCGACTTCGATGGCGCGTCTCTCGCGCGTCGGCTTCTTGCGGCCCGCGATCGCGCTGCAGCTCGCCCGAAACGCGTCGAAGGACACGGCGTGATCGTCGTCAGCCCAACCGCGTAGCTCACTCCAGCGGAGCGGCTCGAATTGGGCGTCCGGGATGGCCGCGGCTGCGCTGCCGGATTCGAACGCATCGGTCGTGGCGGCGGCGGACGCCGGCGCAGCGCCCAGACCGCCGCCAAGCAGCACTGCCGCCATCATGCGGGGTATGAAGCGGCGGTCCGCAACCATTGCGTTTCGGCTGTGGTCAGTTGCCGGCTTCGGTGGCGACCAGCTTCCAGTTGGGATCGCGCGACGACACGTCGCGGGCGAATGTCCACACGTCGGTGACCTCGGTCACCTTTTCAGGGGACCCATCGATCACGCTACCGGAGCGGTCGCGCGTGACCGAGATCAGCTGCGAGACGAACCGCACCGTGATCTGTGCGGTCTTGCCGCGCAACTCGGCATGCGTGACTTCGGTCTTGTCGATGGACACGAAGCGGCTTTCGGCGGTTTCCCCGCGCGACTCGCGTTCGCGGATGGCGGCCTCGAACCCCTCGTACACCTCCTTGGACAGCAGGTTCTTGAGCGTGCGTCGGTCGCCCTCCGCGAAAGCGCTAACGACCATCTCGTAGGCTGCGCGGCCGCCGGCCAGGAATGTCTGGGCGTCGAAGCTCGGCTCCGCCGCCGCGACTGCATCGAGGCCGGCCGCAACCGGTGAGCCCGGCTCGGCGATGCCCTGCCAGCGGTTCGCAGGCTCTTCTCCGGCTTCGACCGGCTTGGTGGCGCCGTCGGTTTTGCGCGTCGGCAGCTGCACCACCTTCTCGTTCGCGGGCGTGCGTACCGCATCGCGGGTCGAGAACGGATCGTAAGGCGGCCGCTCGCGTCCGGTGCGCTGACCGAGCACGCTGCGCAGGCGCAGGAAAATGAACACTGCCAAGGCAAGGAAAATGATGGTGTAGATGTCGAACACGGCTCGAATGCTTTCGGCGGTCGTCTACGCGCGGCCAAGGCGCCAAATCGGCGGGATTAGTCCGCCGGCGTCATTAATTTAGGTACCTGGCCCGGCCGGTCCAAGGGCACCGCGCCATTGTGGCCAGCTCAGGGTAGAACTCGCCGCTACCTTAAACGATCCTGCGGGCAAACGCCAACACGGCGTCGACCGCCTTGCGTTCCGTCGTTCGGGTACATTTTGGCGGCGCCGAGGTTGCTTGTGGCAGGTTGCGCCCTGTGTTAGCCACACCCGCACTTTTCCATGCATCCGCGCCCCGGGGCGGGGCCGAAAAGGACATCCGATGGCGAATCCAACCAATGGCGGACCGGCGCAGGAGAAGCCCCCGCAGCTCAACGTCCTGGCGCAATACATCAAGGATGTCTCGTTCGAGAACCCGAACGCTCCCAAATCGCTACAGCCGGGGCAGCAGCAGCCCACGATCAACATCCAGATCAACGTCAACGCCAAGCCGATTGCCGGCAATGACTACGAGGTGGAACTCAAGCTCGACGGCAAGGCGGAGACCGCCGGGAGCGTGTTGTTCCATTTCGAGGTGCTCTATGCGGGCATGTTCCGCATCCAAAACGTCCCGCAAGAGACGATCCAGCCGGTCATGATGATCGAGTGCCCGCGGCTGTTGTTTCCATTCGCTCGCGAGGTGATCGCGACGCTGGTCCGCAACGGCGGTTTCCCGCCGCTCCTGATCGATCCGGTCGATTTCGTGGGCCTCTACCGGCAGCGCCTGGAGCAGTTGCAGGCGCAGCCGCAGACGCCATCCGCACCGGTGAGCTAGGGCTCAGGCGGCTGGCATTTCCGCGGTAGCGGATTCATCTCGGGATCTATAGTCGCGCCAGATTGCGTGCGTGCCGAGCGTAGCCACGAATGCGGCATGGGCGGCGCGCTCGGCCGCGCTCAGACGCGGCCCGAGCGGCACGGGGCGAACGCGGACCGCGACCAGCCGGATCACGCCGGCGGCGGCGCTCGCCGTGTCACCGAGGCCGAGGGTGGCCTGGCGGGCGCCGATCAATTCCAGATAAACCTCGGCCAGGATCTCAGCATCGAGCAGCGCACCGTGTTTGGTGCGCCGTGAATTGTCGATGCTGTAGCGCACGCAAAGGTCATCCAGCCGATTGGGCCCCGCTGGATGCCTGCGGCGGGCAAGCAGTAGCGTGTCGAGCAATCGGTCGCGGCCGATCGCCGGTCGCGCGAGCCGCTCGAGCTCGGCATTGAGGAACGCGAGGTCGAAGGCGGCATTGTGAATCACCAGCGGGGCATCGCCGACGAATGCCAGAAAATCCTCGACCACGTCCGCAAACAGCGGCTTGTCTCTGAGGAATTCGAGCGTCAGGCCATGCACGGCTTCGGCGTCCGACGGCATGTCGCGTTCGGGATTGAGATAGCAGTGAAAAGTCTTGCCGGTGGGAAATCGGTTGAGCAACTCCACGCACCCGATCTCGACGACCCGATGCCCCTGAAACGGGTCGAGTCCCGTGGTCTCGGTATCGAGAACAATCTCGCGCATCCGCTCCGCGTCTCGCCTTGCCTCTTACCCTGCGTGCATCAGGGGCTTGCGACCGTCCTGGGAAGGGACTGTCGTCCGGGAATCGCCGCCACTGCCCGCAAGATGCCACGAACCTGGGCCTTGGCGGAATCCAGGCTGCGCGATGTATCCACGATGAAATGTGCGCGGCGGCGCTTTTCCGAATCAGGCATCTGCTTGGCCAGAATGGCATCGAGTTTCTCGGACGTCATGTCCGCACGGGCAAGCACGCGGACCCGCTGCACATCTCGTGGCGCCGAGACCAGAACGACCGCATCGACGCGCTTCTCGCCCCCGGTCTCAAGCAGAAGCGGGATGTCGAGAATCACCACGCGCGCGGCGCGCGCAGCCGCCTCGGCGAGAAACCGCTCGGTCGAGGCGCGCACCAGGGGATGGACGATAGCCTCCAGCCGAGCAAACGCCGCCGGATCGCCGATCACCATTTTCGACAGCCGCGCGCGATCAACCGTGCCGTTGACGATCGTGCCCGGAAATGCTCGCTCGATCGCCGAAACCGCTTCACCCTCGTAGAGCCGGTGCACCACCGCGTCGGCCTCGTGTACAGGCACGCCGGCTTCGGCAAATGCGCGCGCAGTCGCGGTCTTGCCCATCCCGATCGAGCCGGTCAGGCCAAGGATCAGCATCGGAGCTTAATCCTTCGCACACAGAGCCGAGCCGGGCGCCGCGGCCCCCGCAGAGCGGTGGGAAAGGTCGGCAAACATCGCGCCAGCGATGTGAGCCGAAGTGGAGGGCACTGAGAAGTGTCGGCCTGCTGCCTCCGCCTCCCCGCTCGCAGTCCCCATCGCGCTCGCGCGACGGGGTGTCTCCCTCTCCGCCGCTCACTTCGCGCGCGGGGGAAGCAAATAACAGCCGCAGCGGCTCGAGCCTGCTCACCGTCACGCATCGAGCCACCCTTGCGATCGCAGGAACTCGAGCAGAGGCAACAGCGGAAGTCCCAGAATGGTGAAGTGATCGCCATCGATGCGCTCGAACAGGTGGATCCCGAAACCTTCGAGCTGATAACAGCCCACGCTTTGCATTGCGGCCGCGCCGACCGTGTCGAGATAGCGGTCGAGAAAGGCTTCCGAGAACGGACGCATGGTCAGCCGGGCCGAGCCGACGAACTCGAACACCACGTTGCCGTCCTGGACGACCGCAACGGCCGAATGAAGCTCATGCGTGCGCCCGCGAAGCAGGCCCAGCTGCGCGCGCGCGGCCGCCCTGTCGGGGGGTTTGGCAAAAGTGCGGCCGTCGATCCCCAAGGTCTGATCGGCGCCAAGCACCGCGCGGCTGGGCATGCCGTCGCTCACCGCCTTGGCCTTGGCGGCGGCCAGCAGGCGCGCCACCGTGGCAGCAGACGCAGGTCGGGCCTCGGACTCAATCGACCGCTCGTCGACCGCCGCCGGTCGAACATCGACCGGAATTCCCGACGCCGCGAGGATTTGGCGCCGGATTTCGCTCTTGGAGGCGAGCACCAGTGGTTCGCTCTTGAGCCACGAGGCCATGCTCAGGATGCCGCGCGCCGACGCCGTTCCACCAGCAACGCCATGACGGCCGCCGCGGTCTCCTCGATCGAGCGGCGCGTCACGTCGAGAGTTGCCCAATTGTGGCGAGCGCACAGGCGGCGCGAGAATGCGATCTCCTCGGCTACCGCTTGGCGGTCGACATAAGCATCATCGCTCTGGTTAGTTCGCAGGCTGAGCAGGCGATTCTGGCGTATCTGAACGATTCGTTCCGGACTGGCATAGAGTCCGACCACGAGCGGGCGGCGCAGCCGTTCTAGCTGAGCCGGCACCGGCATACCGGCTACCAACGGAACATTGGCGGTTTTTACGCCGCGGTTGGCGAGGTAGATGGACGTCGGCGTTTTCGAAGTCCGCGAGACCCCAGTCAGAACGATCTCGGCATCCTCCAGATCATCGAGATGCTGACCGTCATCGTGCAGCATGGTGTAGTTGAGCGCGTCGATGCGCTTGAAGTACTCCGCATTCAGCAGGTGCTGAGCGCCGATTCGGTGAGTCGATTCGGTGCCGAGGTAGGACTGCAACAGCTGCAGAACTGGCCCAAGAATCGACAGGCAAGGTATCCCGAGGTCGCGGCACTTCGCCTCTAGCCGGTCGGTCAGCAGCGGATCAAGCAGCGTGTAGAGGACGATTCCGGGCGACGCCTCGATTTCGACCAGGACCCGTTCAAGCTGTTTCTGCGTGCGCACAAGCGGAAAGACATGCTCGACCGCCGAGACGCTTTCGTATTGGGCTGTTGCTGCCCGGGCAACCGTAATCAAGGTCTCGCCGGTTGCGTCCGAAACCAGATGTAGGTGGAAGAAGCTATTACGGTCAGCCATTGCTGGGTCGGGATAGCCTGTGGGCGGTTGGGGAAGAGGACACGTCTCGATCCTGGAGGCAAGGCTTGCGGTCGTTCAACGGCTCGAATCATGCACACCGGCACAAGCGGGACGCGGTATGACGTCATTCTGGGTGACCGGGAAAACCATGGGAGATCCTGTTGGCGAAGCAATCCGACATCCGCCGCAAAGCTTAGTTTCTACTGCTGAAACCATGCGTTTGGTTGCTCGGAATATCTAAGTTGGGGAAATGCGGAGAGGGACGACAGACTGTGGACCGATGGGACAACAGATCCGCGTGCGCGCAACTCCAATGCCTAAAAATCACAAACTTTAAGAATCCTTATAGTTATAGTTTAGGGAAGTGGGTGTGAGCCGGACCGCAAGCGTCAATCCATTGTGTGAGGTGCTGCGCGGCCAGCGGCAGCGAATTCCACCGGTCTGGCTGATGCGGCAAGCCGGCCGTTACCTGCCGGAGTATCGCGAGCTTCGTGCCCGGGCCGGCAGCTTCCTCGATCTTGTGTTCACGCCCAGCCTCGCCGCCGAGGTCACGCTGCAGCCGGTTCGACGGTTCGGTTTCGACGCCGCAATCCTGTTCTCCGACATTCTGGTCGTTCCGCATGCGCTCGGGCGCGCCGTTACGTTCGAGGCCGGCGAAGGCCCGCGCCTTGAGCCCATAGCCAAGCCTGATGCCTTGGATTGGCTGCGGCCCGAGGTCGACCAGGCCGTTCTTGCACCCATTTACGAGACCATTCGCCTTGTCGCGCAGGCGTTGCCGCCCGCCAGTGCCTTGCTGGGCTTCTGCGGGGCGCCGTGGACGGTGGCGACCTACATGATTGCAGGTCGGGGCACGCCCGATCAGGCACCGGCTCGCCTGTTCGCCTACGCGTACCCGGACGATTTCGGCAGATTGATCGACCTCTTGGTCAAGGCATCGACCGCGTATCTCGTGCGTCAGTTCGAGGCCGGCGTTGACGCCGTGCAGATTTTCGACACCTGGGCGGGGGTGCTTTCGCCGACCGAGTTTACCCGGTGGTGCGTGGAGCCGGTGCGGCGGCTGGTGGACGGGGTGAGGAGCCAGGTGCCTGATGCCCGAATCATCGGATTTCCACGCGGCGCCGGCACGTTATTGGCCGACTACGGGGCCTGTATTCCGCTCGATGCCGTGGGGCTGGACTGGATGATCGATCCAGCCTTCGTGCGGGAACATCTGGCGCCGGGCCTTCCGGTGCAGGGCAATCTCGACCCCCTGGCGCTGCTCGCCGGCGGTGATGCCCTCGACCGTGGTGTCGACGCCGTGCTGGCGGCATTCGCTGGCCGGCCGCTGATCTTCAACCTCGGTCACGGCATTCTGCCGGAAACGCCGATTGCCCATGTGGAGCAGATGCTTGCAAGGGTGCGCCGGCAATGACCAGCCTCTACCTCTGGCTCAAAGCGGCGCACGTGATCGCCATCATCGCCTGGATGGCCGGCATGCTCTATCTGCCGCGGCTGTTCGTCTACCACAGTCAGGTGCCGTCCGATTCGCCCCAGTCGGCGACGTTCAAGGTCATGGAACGGCGGCTGCTCAAGGCGATCATCAACCCGGCCATGACGGCAGCCTGGATCCTGGGGCTGTGGCTCGCCTGGGATGCCGGACTGTTTCGGCAAGGCTGGCTGCATGCCAAGCTGGTGCTGGTGGTCGCCATGTCGGGCCTGCACGGCCATTTCTCGGCCGCTGTCAGGGCGTTCGCCGAAGATCGCAATACCCGGTCGGCCCGATACTGGCGGATCATGAACGAGGTGCCGACCCTGCTGATGATTGGAATCGTGATTCTGGTCATCGTGAAACCATTCTGACATCAAAGCGGCGTACGGCCCTTGCGCGAACGCCGGTCTTTCCCTATGTTGCCGCGATCCCCCCGAACGCAGGCGGATGCCTCATCGAGTCCGGTTGCCTGCTAGACCGGCCGACGCATCGGGTCCCGACGCCCGTCTAGGCTCGCTTTCCCCAAGACCTGCGATCAGTTTCTCCTTCGCGCCCGCGCCCAAGGGAACATTTTGCAGAGCGGCGCCGGCCTTCCACAGGACTCCCCATGCGGGAAATCAAACTCCAGGACCTCAAAGTCAAAACCCCGGTCGAGCTTTTAGGCTTCGCCGAGGAACAGGAGATCGAGAACGCCAGCACCATGCGCAAGCAGGAGCTGATGTTCGCGATCCTCAAGCAGCTCGCCGGCCGCGAGATCGACATCGTCGGTGAAGGCGTCGTCGAAGTGCTCTCCGACGGCTTCGGCTTTCTCCGCTCGCCGGAGGCGAACTACCTGCCCGGCCCGGACGACATCTACGTTTCGCCCTCGCAAATCCGCCGCTTCGGCCTGCGCACCGGCGACACCATCGAGGGACACATCCGCTCGCCCAAGGAGGGCGAACGCTACTTCGCCCTGCTCAAGGTCAATACCATCAATTTCGAGGACCCCGAGAAGGCGCGCCACAAGATCAACTTCGACAACCTCACCCCGCTCTACCCCGATGAACGGCTGCGGATGGAGCACGAGGACGCGACCAAGAAGGATCTTTCCGCACGCGTGATCGACATCGTGGCCCCGATCGGCAAGGGCCAGCGCGCCCTGATCGTGTCGCCGCCGCGCACCGGCAAGACCGTGCTGTTGCAGAACATCGCGCACTCGATCACCGCCAACCATCCCGAATGCTTCCTGATCGTGCTCCTGATCGACGAGCGTCCGGAGGAAGTCACCGACATGCAACGCTCGGTGAAGGGCGAGGTCGTGTCCTCGACCTTCGACGAGCCGGCCTCGCGCCACGTTCAGGTCGCCGAGATGGTGATCGAGAAAGCCAAGCGCCTGGTCGAACACGGCCGCGACGTGGTGATCCTGCTCGATTCGATCACCCGGTTGGGCCGCGCCTACAACACCGTGGTGCCGTCCTCCGGCAAGGTCTTGACCGGCGGCGTCGACGCCAACGCACTGCAGCGCCCAAAGCGGTTCTTCGGCGCCGCCCGCAACATCGAGGAAGGCGGCTCGCTCACCATCATCGCGACCGCGCTGATCGACACCGGCAGCCGCATGGACGAGGTCATCTTCGAGGAGTTCAAGGGCACCGGCAACTCGGAGCTGATCCTCGACCGCAAGGTCGCCGACAAGCGCACCTTCCCGGCGATGGACATCACCCGCTCCGGCACGCGCAAGGAGGAGCTGCTGACCGACCCGGCCGTGCTCAAGAAGATGTACGTGCTGCGCCGCATCCTCAACCCGATGGGCACCATGGATGCGATCGACTTCCTGCTCGACAAGCTGCGCAACACCAAGAACAACGGCGAGTTCTTCGAGAGCATGAATACCTGATAGCGGCGCCACGCCCGGCCGCGCGCTACCCTCGCATCTGCGTCAATCGCGCCGAAAGGTCAGCAGGCTCCGTCACCGGCAGCGAGCAGGCCTCGCCGACGCACACGAAGGCGGCTGCGTCCGCTGCCGCGGCGATCTTGTCGCGCGCCGGGTGTGCGGGCGGCAATGCCTCGGCAGAGGGCGCGCGCAGCACCACACGATCGAGAAACGGCAGCTTCAACGCCGCCGCGGCGAGCGCCTCGGCCCGGCGGCCGGTGCCGGTGACCACGATCTCGGCCAGTCGCAGGCGGGTGTCGAGCGCGTCAAGCAGCGCGGCGTGGGCGAACAGGTTCGGCGCCGCAAACGGCAGCACGCCGTCGAACAAGCCGTCCGCGGCCGCCCGCCATTGCTCGTCGCCAGCGAGCAGCGCGAGCCGCAGCAGGTTGTCGGCCGCGACTGCGTTCGGGTTCGGCGTTGCATCGTCGGTGGTTGCTCTCGGCCGCACCACCAGACCTTCGGCGTCATCGGCAGTAAGGACATAGCCCCCGTTGTCGGGATTGCGGTAGTGGCGATCGAGGGCGCGCTGCCACACCAAGGCCTGATCGAGGTAATGAGCATCGCCAGTCGCTTCGGCGAGCGCGAGCGCACCACGGATCATGTTGGCATGGTCGGAGGCGAGGCCGGGGAACAGCAGCCGCCTGTCGCGCCACGAGTGCCCGAGCCGGTCGCCGCGGGTCATGTTCTCGCGCACGAAGTGGAAGGCGAGCTCCGCCATGTCGAGCCAAACGAGCTCGCCGAACAGCGGTGCCCCGCGTGCAAGCGCCGCGATCATCAGTCCGTTCCAATCCGCCAGGACCTTGTCGTCGAGGCCCGGCCGCACGCGCGGGGCGCGGGCGGCGAGAAGCTTCGCTCGTAACCCGGCAAGTCGCACCTCGTCGGCCGCGTCGGGAGGCGCGGAGCGCGGCAGCGCGCGCAGGCGGTTGAGGATGTTGTGGCCCTCGAAATTTCCACCGGGAGTCACGTCGTAGTGCGCGGCAAAGAATCCCGCATCCGCTTTGCCCAGAGTCTCCTCGATTTCGGCGAGCGACCAGACGTAAAACTTACCCTCCTCGCCTTCCGAATCGGCGTCGAGCGAGGATGCGAACGCGCCCTCGGGCGTCGTCATCTCGAGCCGGAGCCAGCCGACGGTCTCGCGCGCCCGCTCGCGGAACAGCGGCTTGCGGCTGCGCTGCCAGGCCAGCGCCAGCAGCTCGAGCAGCTGCGCATTGTCGTAGAGCATCTTCTCGAAATGCGGCACCAGCCAGCGCTCGTCGACCGAGTAGCGCGCAAAGCCGCCGCCCAGATGGTCGTAGATGCCGCCCTCGCAAATGCGCTCAAGCGTCAGGTCGACGATGCGGAAGTAGCGCTCCTCGCCGGTGCGCTGGCCCGCCCGCCATAGCAGCTCGAACAGCGCAGCCTGTGGAAATTTCGGTGCGCCGCGCAAGCCACCGTGAAGCGGATCCATGGCGCTGCCGATCTGCGCCGCCAGCTGGTCGAGCTCACGCGTCCCGATCACGACCTTGCCGGCTGGGCGCGCGCGCGCCGCAAGCCGCTCCATCAGCGCATCGCGGTTCTGCGCGATCTTGTCCGGCTCCTCGCGGAACAGCCGCGCGACCTCGCGCAGCACGTCGACGAACGCCGGTTTGCCGTAGCGCGCCGTCTTCGGAAAATAGGTGCCGCCCCAGACCGGCTCGCCGTTCGGCGTCAGAAACATGGTGAGCGGCCAGCCGCCATGCTCGCCGAGGTGATGCAGTGCCGCCATGTAGATCTGGTCGATGTCGGGCCGCTCCTCGCGGTCGACCTTGATGTTGACGAACAGGTCGTTCATCACCGCGGCGGTCGCGGCGTCCTCGAAGCTTTCGTGTGCCATGACATGGCACCAGTGGCACGCCGCGTAGCCGACCGAGAGCAGGATCGGCTTGTTCGCCCGTCCGGCCTCGGCGAGCGCCTCCGGCCCCCAGGGCCGCCAGTCGACCGGATTGTTCTTGTGCTGCAGCAGATACGGCGAGGTCTCGCGCGCGAGGCGGTTTTCCCCGGCGATACTGGCGGTGGAGCCCATGCGGGAATAATGCCCGGCGACGAGCTCTGTTCAACCCTCGGGGCGCTTCACGCTACGAGGATAATGCAAGCGCACGGAGCGCAACATTAGGCCCTACAATTAGGTGTTGCGGAAAGGTCGCAGCGGTTAATATCGCAAGTTGAAGGGATGCATTTCCTCCCCTTGGCTCTTCGAAGGCGGCTACCCTGTCGTCGGGCGGCAGGGGGGCAGAGATGGCTGGTCACAAGGGTTCGGGAACCGCGCTGGCCTTGGCGGTGGTACTTGGTGGGTGTGCCGGCGTTCCGAGCTTCGACATCGTCGCGCCGATCACGGTCGAACAGATCGTCGACCAGGTTCAGTGCGAGATCGGGGAGGCGGCACGCAAATTCAAGCGGCTGGCCGGCCCCGAGGGCTGGAGAGCCGTAGCGGACCTATCGTTGAACGTCGAGGACAATCTCGCCTTGACGCCGACCGTGACATTCACCGAGCCGTTGCCCGCCCCTCCGATCGGCGAGACGCTCACGTTTGGACTATCCGCTGCTTTGAGGGGCCAGCGCCAGCGGATCTATTCGGAGAAGCTCGAGATCGTCGTCGCTCCACTCGCCAAGCGGTTCTGCGATCGGGCTCCCGACAAGTGGTACGACCTGACCGGCAACCTTGGGATCGTCGAAATCGCCGAGATCGCCATGCGCTCGCATGGAGCCGACGATCCGGCAGCGCAATTCACCACGAAAGATGCATTCGGAACGACGGTTCAATTCATCATCACCAAAGGCGTCAGTGGCGTGGGCCCGTCCTGGCGGCTGGTCCGCTTCAGCGGCCCAGGCGGTGTGTTGGCGACAGACCGCAGAGACACGCACAAACTGATCATCTCGTTTGCGCCCACCCAGATCTTGCAGACGGTGACGGAGACCGTCAGGGAGGAGACGCCGGCCGAGGCACGCAGGCTGGGTGCTCCAGCGACGCGTCGGGTGACACGGACGCGCGTCGTTCGCGCGAGGCCGGGGACTCCGGGTGCGGCCGAAAGCCTGAACTTCAAAATGCTGCTGGAATCGCTGCCTCCGGGGACGCTGCGGTGATCGAATAACGTCACCTCTGTCGGCATCAAGGCTTCTGGGCGAGCGGTGTAGCGGGCCACACCGGTTGTCGTGCCCAAAGGTGCTCTTCCTGCGGTGCACTGCCGCAAGCGGATGCGCGGCGACACGATCCGTTCAGGCACCGTAGTATCTGGACCATGAATCGGTGGGCCATCCTGGCGGTGCTGTTCGTGGCGAGGACGGGCCTCGGGCTTCAGTTCCAGACCGTCGGCTCCGTATCCGAGGAGATAGCAGCCGACCTCGGCCTCAACTTCACGCAGGTCGGCACCCTGATCGGTCTGTTCATGTTGCCGGGTCTGATCCTGTCGTTGCCGACCGGATATGTGGGCCGGTTCGCGAGCGACCGTGCGGTGGTGTGTTTCGGCTTGGGATGCCTGGCGCTTGGCGGCGTTCTGGTTGCGCTGGGCGCCGGCTTCGCCATGGCGGCGACAGGCCGACTGATGTGCGGCGCCGGGTTCGTTTTCAGCACCGTCTTCTTCAGCAAAATGATCGTCGACTGGTTCGGCGGCAAGGAGATCGCGACCGCAATGGGCGTCCTGGTGATGAGCTGGCCGCTCGGCATAGCGGTCGGCCAGATCGGGCACGGCTGGCTGGCAAAGACCTTCAACTGGCAAATGGCATTCTGGGCATCCTCGGCGTTCTGTATGCTGGGCCTGCTGCTGGTGCTGTTGTTCTATCGCGCGCCGCCCGATGCGCCGCCGGCTGCGTCCGGGCAGGATAGCCGCCTTAGTGGCCGTGAGTTTTTCCTGGTCTCGCTGGCCTCGATCGTGTGGGCGGCCCTCAACGCCGCCTACATCGTCTATCTCAGCTTTGCGCCGCCGGTGTTGCAGCAGAGCGGTCTAAGTGCGCTCGAAGCCGCCGCGGTGGCGAGCCTTGCGAGTTGGGCCATGCTGGTCTCGATCCCGCTCGCCGGGCAAATCGCCGACCGCAGCGGACGTCCGGACGTGGTGCTGTACGTCTGTATCCTGTGCGCGATCGTTGCCCTGTTGTTGTTGCCCTACGGCGCGTTGGCGGCGATGATCTGTCTCGCTTTCGGGTTTCTCAGCGGAGCCCCTGCGGGCATCATCATGGCGCTGCCCGGAGAGGCGCTGAAGCCGGCGAATCGCGCCTTCGGCATGGGCGTTTTCTTCAGCTGGTACTTTCTGATGACGACGCCGGCGCCGATCGTCGCCGGCTGGCTCTATGACCTGAGCGGTGACGCGCGCTGGCCGATCTATTTTGCCGCCGCGCTGTTTGCCGCGATCGCTGGCGCCAACCTGATGTTCCGCCTGGCGCAACGACGCCAGCATGGTGAACTCTGACGCGTGCGGCGCGCGCTGCCCGCGGGGGGACGCACCACCAGCCGGATCGGTCGGTGCGGGTAGGTCCGGGCAGCTGCGGAGCGGCGCGAAAGGCAACCCCCTGCAGCCTTGCTGGAGATCGGGCGTCTTCCGGTGTAGCGTCGCCGGAATGAGCCTCGATTTCCTTCTCACCTCGTTGATCGTGGTGGTCAGTCCCGGCATCGGCGTCGTCTACACGGTCGCGACCGGGCTCGGTCGCGGGCCACGCGCCAGCGTGATCGCCGCGCTCGCGTGCACGCTCGGCATTGTGCCGCACATCGCGGCGGCGGTGCTGGGCCTGGCGGCGTTGTTGCACACCAGCGCGCTCGCGTTTCAGCTGCTCAAATACGCCGGCGTCGCTTACCTGTTGTTCATGGCCTGGCAGGCGCTGCGCGAGCGCGGAGCGCTACGGGTAGAGCCGCAGGTGGGGGCGCGCTCCGCCACGCAGATCGTCGTCACCGGCATCCTGATCAACATCCTCAATCCCAAGCTTTCACTGTTCTTCCTGGCGTTCCTGCCGCAGTTTGTCAGCCTTGGGGAGGAGCGCCCGGTCACCCGCATGCTGGCGCTCAGCGCAGTGTTCATGCTGATGACTTTTGCGGTGTTCGTGCTCTATGGACTGGCTGCCGCGGCGGTGCGCGACCACGTCATATCCCGGCCGCAGGTGATGGTTTGGATGCGCCGGGCTTTCGCGGGCGCGTTCGCGGCACTCGGGGTGAAGCTCGCGTTGACCGAGCGTTGATGCACGCGGCGCGCCCCCAAGGCCACCTCTCAATGAGAATAACAAGAATCATAAGATGAATCATAAGATATCGTCTTTGACTATTATTTATTCATGCCAAGCGACGATACCATCTTTGCCCTGTCATCGGGGCCGCCACCCGCTGCTGTAGCGGTGGTACGATTGTGCGGTCCGCGAGCTCGTTTCGGACTCGAAACAATGATCGGCCAGCTGCCGGAGCCGCGTCGGGCCGCTTTTTGTACTATATCGGACCCGGAGACGAATCATCCCCTCGACCAAGCCTTGGCACTTTGGTTCCCCGGTCCTCACAGCGAGACGGGGGAAGACATGGCCGAGCTGCAATTGCATGGTGGTCGGGCGGTGATCGCGGCCACCCTGAAGGCGCTTGGCCGCCTGCCTGGACTGCGGCCGGCGGAGCCCGGGGAGTTCACGCGCCGAGCTTTCCAGAATGGCCGCCTCGATCTGACCAAAGTGGAGGGCTTGGCCGATCTCATTGGTGCCGAGACGGAGGCTCAGCGCCGGCAGGCGTTTCGGCAACTCACCGGCGGCCTGGGGGATCGTGCCGAGACGTGGCGGCGCCGGCTCATCGAGGTTCTGGCGCGGGTGGAAGCGGGGATCGACTTTTCCGATGAGGGAGATGTGCCGGAGGACCTGGTAGCGCCGGCGCTCAAGACCGCCGCGGGGTTGCGGGACGAGATCGAGGCTGCGCTTGCCGGCGCCGGCCGCGGCGAGCGCCTCCGGGACGGCCTGACGGTCGCCATAGCGGGGCCGCCCAACGCCGGAAAGTCGAGCCTATATAACCGGTTGGCACGCCGGGACGCGGCCATTGTCTCACCCCATCCGGGGACCACGCGCGACGTGCTGGAGCTGCATCTGGATCTCGACGGGTATCCGGTAACAGTCCTGGACACCGCCGGCATTCGCCCCGCCGCTGATCCGGTGGAGCAGGAGGGGGTAGATCGCGCCCGCGCGCGCGCTGCCGCGGCAGACCTGGTGCTGTGGATCGTCGATGCCTCCGAGCAGTTGCCCGACTCGCGCGCACTAGCAGGCGAGGGCGCCGAATTGCGCTGGCTGGTCCTCAACAAGATCGACCTGCTCCGTGCGCATCCCGAGCAGTCCCGAAGTCAGGCGTACAGCGCGGTGTTTGCCCAGGTATTTTTGACGTCAGCCAAAACCGGCGAGGGGGTGCAATGTCTGCTTGAGGGCATGGCGCGCCATGCCGAGGCCGCTTTCGGCGGCAGCGAGTCGGCCCTCATCACCCGGCTGCGGCATCGGTACGCTCTTGAGCAGGCACATGCGGCGCTGAGCCGGGCGTTGTTCCCTGGCTTGGCGGCCAACGAGGATCTGCTGGCCGAGGAACTGCGTGCAGCGTCTGTCGCGCTTGGCCGCCTATTGGGGCGCGTCGATGTCGAAGACGTTCTGGATGTCATCTTTCGCGACTTTTGCATTGGTAAGTAGGGTCGCCGGTCTAACTTGTTTCACGTGAAACAGGCGGGTTGATTCGACCAGGTCGCATCCGACGGTTTTGACCGGCCTAGGGAAAACGACTAGGACGTATCGTCATGCGGAGCGCTTTCGACGTTGTCGTGATTGGCGGAGGCCATGCCGGCTGCGAGGCCGCGGCCGCGGCTGCCCGCATGGGCGCGGCCACGGCCCTGATCACGCACCGTTTTGCGACAATCGGGGCGATGTCCTGCAATCCGGCCATCGGTGGTCTTGGCAAGGGCCATCTGGTGCGGGAGATCGATGCGCTCGACGGCCTCATGGGGCGTGCCGCCGACCAAGGGGGCATCCAGTTCCGGGTGCTCAATCGGCGCAAGGGGGCGGCAGTGCGGGGTCCGCGCGCGCAGGCCGACCGCAAGCTCTACGCCCAGGCGGTGCAGGCGGCGATTCGCGCGACGTCGAGCCTGACCGTGCTGGAGGGTGAGGCCGAGGACCTGATTCTCGTCGGCAGTCGTGCCGCCGGCGTGAGGCTGCGGGATGGCCGCGCGGTCACCTGCGGCGCGGTCGTGCTGACCACCGGAACGTTCCTACGCGGCCTCATTCACATCGGTGAGCGGCAGACCCCCGCCGGCCGCGCCGGCGAGGCCCCGTCGGTCGGCCTCGCGCTTACCTTGGAGCGCCTGGGCTTGTCGCTGGGTCGACTCAAGACCGGGACACCGCCTCGACTCGACGGCCGCACGGTCGATTGGGCGGCGCTTGAGATGCAGCCCGGCGACGAGCCGCCAGAGCCGTTTTCCGCGATGACGGAGTCCATCTCCAATCCGCAGATCCAGTGCGGGATAACCCGCACGACCGAGGCGACCCACGCAGTCGTGCGCGCCAACGTCCACCGTTCGCCGATGTATTCCGGGCAGATTCATAGCCGTGGGCCACGCTACTGTCCGTCGATTGAGGACAAGATCGTGCGCTTCGGCGAGCGTGATGGGCACCAGATCTTTCTGGAGCCGGAGGGGCTCGACGACGACACCGTCTATCCAAATGGTATTTCCACCTCACTGCCGGAGGACGTGCAGAGCGCAGTCGTTGCCAGCATTCCGGGGCTGGAGCGCGCCCGCATGCTTCGGCCCGGCTATGCGATCGAGTACGACCACGTCGATCCCCGCGAACTCACGCCGGCGCTCGAGGTGAGGCGGCTGCCCCGGTTGTTTCTGGCCGGGCAGATCAATGGCACGACCGGGTACGAGGAGGCGGCTGCGCAGGGGCTTGTCGCCGGCCTGAACGCTGCCCGGCGGGCGGGGAGCGGCGATACCATCATTTTCGATCGCGCCGAGGGCTATCTCGGGGTGATGATCGATGATTTGGTGAGCCGCGGCGTCACCGAGCCGTACCGCATGTTTACCTCGCGCGCCGAGTACCGTCTGTCGCTGCGGGCCGACAATGCCGATCAGCGACTGACGCCGAAGGGCATTGCAATCGGCTGCGTGGGGACTGCCCGCGCGAGCCATTTCGCTGCGAAGCTCCATGAATTGGACGATGCCCATGCGCTCGTGCGCGCTCTCGCCATTACGCCGAGCGAGGCGGCGAGGTACGGCCTCGCGCTGAACAGGGATGGCCAGCGCCGCACGGCGTTCGAGCTGTTGTCGTACCCCGGCATCGATATCGCGCGGCTGCGTGCGATCTGGCCGCAGCTCGGCGCGCTGCCGTCGTCGATCGCCCGTCAAATTGAGACTGATGCCCGTTACGCCGTCTACCTGGAGCGCCAGGCGGCGGACGTTGCGGCCTATCGCCGGGATGACGCGCTGCAGGTCCCGGGCGACATCGACTATGAGCAGATTCAAGGCCTGTCGATGGAGGTGCGGCAGAGGCTCAAGGCCGCGCGCCCGCGGACCATCGGGCAGGCCGCCCGCCTTGATGGGATTACGCCCGCGGGGCTGACATTGCTGGCCGCCCGCATTCGAAAGCCGCCCCGCAGGGCGGCCGGCGCTGCCTGAGCCCGAGACGCTGCCGTCGATGGCTGGCGGGAGATCGGACGGCAATCCGGATCTGGGCGCCGATCGCCGGGCTGCCCTCGCCCTCACCCCTGTTTCACGTGAAACGGCCGCAAGGCTCGATCGCTTCGTAGCGCTGCTGCTGAACTGGCAGCGAAGGGTCAATCTCGTGGCCGCGTCGACAGTGCCGACGCTTTGGACGCGGCACATTTCCGATTCGCTGCAGCTCCTGAGCCTCGCACCGGAGGCCAGGTCTTGGCTCGACCTGGGCAGTGGCGGAGGCTTTCCCGGGCTGGCTATTGCCTGCGCGCTGGCCGATAGCCCGGGACGCCGCGTGGACTTGATCGAGAGCAACGCCCGCAAGGCGGCGTTTTTGCGTGAGGCCGCGCGCATTTTGAACCTGCCGGCTGTTGTGCATTGCGCGCGAATCGAGGAGATTGTACCGCGCTGGAGTGAGCCCGCAGACGTCGTAACCGCGCGCGCACTCGCGCCGCTGCCGCGACTCCTCGATTACGCAGCACCGTTACTCGAAAGGGGGGCGCAAGGGCTGTTTCCGAAGGGACAAGATGTAGGGGCTGAATTGATGGAAGCCGCAAAATCTTGGAGCATCGTGACGGAACTGGTGCCTAGCCTGACCGACCCGAAGGGCCGGATTGTCGTAGTGCGGCGCGCTGATCGGCCCGGGAACCGAACATGAACACAATCGATTCGGATGCGGAACGATTATTGGACACCGAGACTTCCCCGGATTCCGGCCCGGCGGCCTCGCCGGCAACCCCAATCCCGCTCCCGACCGCGCTCGCATTGCCGGCGCCGCAGCGGCCGGTAGTGGCCGAGGTTGCTGTGTCTGCCGCGTCGCCTTCGCATGAGCCAGCGGCTGCGTCGTCCCCCGCGCCTGCCCCGTCGTCCACACCAGCCCCGTCGGCCGCACCAACCCCGTCCGTACCTCCGCGCGTGCTGGTGCTCGCCAATCAGAAGGGCGGCGTGGGCAAGACCACCACGGCCATCAATCTCGGCACTGCGCTGGCGGCAATCGGCGAGCGCGTGCTGATCGTCGACCTCGACCCGCAGGGCAATGCCTCGACCGGGCTCGGCATCGGCTACAAGGACCGGGCGCGCTCGACTTACGACGTCCTCATCGGCACGGCTGCGCTGCGCGAGGCGATCCGCGAAACCGCGGTGCCGCGGCTGCACATCGCGCCATCCACCATAGACCTCTCGGGCTTCGAGCTCGAAGTTGCCAACGAGCGTGACCGCGCCTTTCGATTGCGAAGCGCCTTGGCCGCCCTCAATGGCGCCGTCGACCCCGCGCACCATTACGGCTACGTGCTGGTCGACTGCCCGCCCTCACTCAACGTCGTCACCGTCAACGCCATGGCGGCCGCCGACGCCATCCTGGTGCCGCTGCAGTGCGAATTCTTCGCGCTCGAAGGGCTGTCGCAGCTGCTCAAGACGGTCGAGCAGGTCAAGACCACTCTCAACCCGGGGTTGAGCATCCACGGCGTGGTGCTGACCATGTACGATCGCCGCAACAAACTCGCCGGCCAGGTCGTCACCGACGTGCGCAGCTTCATGGGCGACAAGGTCTATCAAACCATCATCCCACGCAACGTGCGCGTCTCGGAGGCGCCGTCATACGGCAAGCCGGTGCTGCTCTACGACCTCAAATGCGTCGGCAGCCAGGCCTACCTGAAGCTCGCGTCGGAGATCATCCAGCGCGAGAAGCAGTTGCGCGCGGCCGCGTGAGCAACGAACAGGGGCGCCGCGGCGCGCCGACGAAGGGCGTGAGGTGAAGACGGGCGATGGAGGGATCGATGGCGGAGGAAGCGAAATCGCGGCTCGGGCGCGGCCTTGCGGCGCTGATCGGCGACGTCGGCGACGAGGCGGCGGTGGTCGAGCGCGCGCGCGCGCAACGCCGCGTGCCGATCGAGTTCCTGCGGCCGAATCCGCGCAACCCGCGCAAGGATTTTGGCGAGGAGGAGCTCGAGGCGCTGGCGTCCTCGATCCGCGAGCGCGGCGTGATCCAACCGATCCTGGTGCGCAGCATGCAGGGCACGCCGGATACCTATGAGATCATTGCCGGCGAGCGGCGCTGGCGCGCCGCCCAGCGTGCCGGCTTGCACGACGTGCCGATCGTCCTGATCGAGGCGAGCGACCGCGAGTCGCTCGAATTCGCCATCATCGAGAATGTGCAGCGCGCCGATCTCAATCCGCTCGAGGAAGCGGCCGGCTACAAGCGGCTGTCCGAGGAGTTTGACCACGACGCCGAGGACATCGCCAAGATCGTTGGCAGGAGCCGGCCGCACGTCGCCAACACGATGCGGCTGCTGCTCTTGCCGGAGTCCGTGCAAGCCTATTTGCGCGACGGCCGCATCACCGCCGGTCATGCCCGCATGCTGATCGGGCAGCCGGACGCGCTCGACTTCGCCGAGACGATCGTGCGCAAGGGACTCAACGTGCGCCAAGTCGAGGCCTGGGCAAAGCGCACCGGCACGGCGCCGGCGCGTGAGCGCAAGCGCGCCGGCACCGACCCGGATGCCGAGGCGCTCGCCAAGCGGCTGACCGACACGCTCGGCTTGACCGTCAAGATCGAGCACCGCCCCGACGGCGGCGGAACGGTGAGCGTCGCTTATCGCACGCTTGAGCAGCTCGATGCGGTGGCCGAGAAGCTGGCGGCCGGCCCCGGGCTCAAGCGGCCGGCCGACGCGGCGTAAGAGTAAGCGTGTCGTGCGTTGGCGTGGACGTACCGCCGCACGCACCCTCACGTTCACGCGGCCTTCGAACAGCGCCTCGCGCACAATCTCGCGGGAACAGATCCTCGAGCACGTCGGCGCTGTGCTTGCTCTCGAGATCCGGCAGCGGGTTGGCAATCGGCACTGTGAAGACGATCGACCTGAACGGAGTTCAAATCAACTTGGTGACCGGAACGGCGAGGTTTTCCGGTCTGATCGAAATCACGGCAATCGTGCAGGCGGAGATTCGGGCGCGCCGGTCGTCAACGATCGCGACGAACTCGTCGGCATGGTCTATGCCGGCAGCGCGGCATCGACCATGATCATTCCAATCGAACCGATTCTCCAGGCCTTCAACGTCACGCTGATGCAATAGCGCGGGCACCGGACACGCGCTTTCACCGCGCCACCCCGCGCAGGAATTCGGTGCGCTGGGCGCCGGCATTGACCAGCAGCATGTGGTCGCTCGCCGCCAGCACGAACCGGGCGCCGACGCCGATGTAGTGGCTCGCCCATTGCTGGTCGTAGACGCCGCCCATCCCCAGAATCTTGTTGTGCCGCCGGCAGGCGGTAACGACGGTCGCGTAGGCGGCCTGCACCTTCTCGTGGCCCGGTTGGGCGGTCAGGCCCATCTCGTTCGACAGGTCGTTGGTGCCGATCAGCAGCACGTCGATGCCGGGGACGGCGGCGATCGCGTCGGCGTTGTCGACCGCGAGCGGCGTCTCGATCATGGCGACGACCAGCAGCTGTGCGTTCAGCGTGGCTTGCGCCTCGACTTGCGGCGGAGGACGATAGCCGAACGCAGCCGGCGGGCCGCCCGCGCTGCGATGGCCGAGCGGCGGATAACGGAAGGCGCGCACCAGCTCCTGCGCCTGGGCAACGGTGTCGACGTGCGGCACCACGACGCCGAGGGCGCCGTTGTCGAGCGCGCGGGTGCCCTCGTCGAGGGCGCCCGTGCAGACTCGCACCACCGGCGCGATGCCGGCCGTGAGCGCGGCAAGGCAGATCTGCGAGATGTCGTGCGTGTTGATCACGCCGTGCTCGGAATCGATGAACAGCCAGTCGAACCCGGCCGCCCTGGCGAGCATCGGCACGGCGGCGCCACGCAGGTGGTGGACGCCCATGCCGAGCGCGAGTTCACCGCGGCGGATCTTGTTCAAGGCATCGCTTGCAAGCAGAGGCATGGATCATCCTTCGATATGAGGGGTAGCGGGGTTTGTTTGAGGGTGGAGCAGGCAAGCCTCGGGAGGCTTTTCACCAGAACCCGTTCGTCGCGGCCGAGCGCGCGGCGGCTGTCGTTCAAGTCGGCCGCGAGCCCCGAGTGGCCGTAGGTCGGTATCCCGGCATTGCGCAGGTGGGTGCCGGAAGTCCCGCCCGTGCTCATCGTCGGGATGACCGGAACGCCGGGCCAGAACTCGTTGCTGAGTTTTTCGATCGCACCCATGATCTCCTCGTCGAGTACGGACGCCGGCGCCTCAAATGGCGCCGCTGTTCGGGTAACCGAGATTAGGCGGGCGGCCATGGCCTCGGCCGCCTTTGCGGTGTCCCCGGTGGCGGTGACGGTGTTGATCTCGACAAGCTCTTTGTAGATGTCGCGGGCGAGCTGCTGGTTTGCGGGGAGAGCGTCGGCACGCGCGCTTTCAGGCGTCCTCAAGAACAGTGATGTGCCCGCGAGAACGAGGGCCAGGAGCACGCGGTGCGGTTTCACGATCTTCCTCCCGGTGCAAGGCCATGCGTAAGCGGTTTGCCGCCGTCGCTAGGTGGCAAGATCGGCTGATTATGCAACTTTGGAAGGGCCGCGGCGATAGCTCAATCGCGCGCGCAATGCACGGATGCCTTTACACTCTATGTCCCGAGGAGCCCGCCGTTCTGTTCGGATGCAAGAGGCGCTGCTGCAAACTCCGGCTATCGTGCCGGTGCCGGCAGGGGCTGAACCTCCGCACCTCATGATGGCTTGCCGGCCGCGGTCATCCCTTGATTGCTTTGAGATAGCGCGCGACCGAGGCGCGCAGGATCTCCTTGCCGCCGGTCGAGATTACGCGGTCGAAGAAGTGGCCGTAGATCGTGTCGAACCGGAACGGGGCGAGAGCGGCCGCGATCCCCTCGACCTCGCGGGCGGATAGCGGAATCAGGTTCGGATAGCTGCGCATGAAGCTCAGGTACTTGCGGTCGGTGGTGACGGTCGCGATGTCGGCCGCGCACAGCACGCCGCGGCCCTGCGCGCCCTTGGCCCAATGTAGCATCGTGCCGCCGGGAAAATGGCCGCCGCCGCGAATCAGCGTGAGGTCGGGCAGCAGCGGCAGCGTGTCGCCCTCCCACAGCCGGATCGCCGGGTCGGGCCGCATGATCCACTCGCGATCGGCGGCGTGCAGATGGATCGGGATGTCGCCAAAAGCGCGGCTCCATTCCACCATGCTGGTGTAGAAATGCGGGTGCGAGATCGCGACTGCCTTGAGACCGCCGAGCCCCTTGATCCGGGTCACGGTCGCGGCGTCGAGCAGCGAGATGCAGTCCCACAAGACGTTGCCATCGGGCGTGCAGACGACGAGGGCGCGCTGACCGATCGCAAATGTAGGCTGCGTGCCGACCCCGATCAGGCCGGGCTCGTGCTCGCGCCAAGCGTTGAAATGGGTGACGGCGAGCTTGTCCTGGGTGGCCCAGCTCTGGCCGGAGGGCGGCACGTATTGGCGCTCCTCTTCGCAGATCGTGCAAAGCGTCGGCGGGGTGTCCGCCGGCGGGTACTGGGTGCCGCAGGCAGTGCAGATGAAAGCGGGCATTCGCGGGGCTCCGGCATGGATCGTTGGGCGGGCGGCGAGGCCTATTCCGCCATTCTGCAATGATCGGCGCAATACGCTACGCTATGACGTTAAGCAAAGCTCGAGCAAAGGGACTGCCGGGGAGGTCATGCCGACACGACGGAGATTTGTCGCCGGGACGACGGGCGCGCTGATCGCCGCCGCGATGCGGGGAGCGCAGGCGCAGGTGAACTATCCGGACCGGCCGATCCGCATCATTGCCGGGTACCCGGCCGGCGGCGGCATCGATCTGGTGGCGCGACTGATCGGCGATCCGATGAAGGCCGCGCTTGGTCAGCCGGTGATCGTGGAGAACCGCGCCGGTGCCGCCGCCATGATCGCGGCGCATGCGGTTGCGAAGGCCGCGCCCGACGGCCAAACGCTGTTGATGGCCGCCTCCGGCGAGGTCGCGATCAATCACCACGTCTATCGCGACCGCATGACCTACGACCCCGGGCGCGAACTCACGCCGGTCGCGCTCATCGGTATCGTGCCGTGCGTGGTGGTGGTCAGGAGCGATTCCCCGGTGCGGACACCGGCCGAGCTCGTCGCTCATGCCAAGGCCAATCCGGGCAAGTTGTCGTTCTCGTCGTCCGGCATCGGCAACCCGCAGCATTTGGCCGGCGAGCTGATGAACCGCATGGCCGGCACCGATGTGCTGCACGTGCCCTATCGCGGGGCGGCGCCGGCGGTCACCGACGTCGCGGTCGGCGACGTCACTATGAGCTTCACCAGCCTCGCGGCGGCGCTGCCGCTGCTGCAGGACGGCAAGCTGCGCGCGGTCGCGGTGACATCGCGCAGCCGCATGCCGCAACTGCCCGAGGTCGATCCGCTCGCCGAGGGTGCCCCCGGCCTCGCCGGCTACGAGCTGCTCAATTGGTTCGCGCTGTTCGCGCCAGCCGCGACGCCGGAGCCGGTTTTGGCGCGGCTGCACGAGGTGGTTTCGGCAGCGCTCGCCGACAAGGCGCTCGCGGCCAAGCTCGACGTGCAGGGCATCGTGGCGCGCACGATGAATCTCGCCGAGCTGCGCGATTTCGTGCGCGCCGAGGCGGAGAAATTCGGACGCATCGCCGTAGCGGCGAACATCAAGGTCGAGTGAGCTTCCAGGGCGAGCCGACGATCAACGCGCCGCCACGGTGCCGACGCGGCGCAGGTTTTCACCCCCGCACACGCCGAGCCAGCATCCCTCGACCCGGATCGCTCCTGAACCGAGCTCGAGGAGATTGCCGGAATAGCTCTTGCCGTCGTTGGGATTGTAGAGCCGTCCGGACCATTTGCGCGCGCCGTTCGGCTGCATCGCGATCAAGACCTGGACGCCGACGAGCGGGCGGGCGCGCAGGCGCGGATCCACATTCTTCTTGTCGGTCCACGGCCGGCTGGTTTCAGGGTCGAGACGGGGCTTGACGCTCGCGATCGTGCCGCAGAGCGCGCCGCCGCCGCAGGTGCGGATGCGCACCGTGCCGCCCTCCTTGTCCAGCCAGGTACCGGTTGGGTCGGCGCGCGCAGCCTCGACACCGGCACAAGCAAGCACCCATGCGCAGACCAGGCCGCGCAGCAGACCGAGCCTCATTCCCGCCCCCTCGTATCGATGGCGCGGGTTGCAAGTTTACGAGGCGAAACTGAACAAGCCGTAACCGGTCAAGACCCGCGCATCAGCGCCGCCAGCGCGGCACGCGTCTCAACGCGCGGCTGCCAGCCAAGCGCCGTCAGGGCCGCCGCGTCGACGACGAGGGCGCCGCCGAGCCGCTCGTACATCTCCGACCGTCCGGCCATGCGAGCAAGCGAACGCAGGAGCGACTCCGGCACCCTGACCAGGCCGGGGCGGCGGCCGAGACCGTGGCGCAACGCGGCGATCATTTCGGGAATCGTCAATGGGTTGGGCTCGGCGGCAAGCAGCGGCCGCCGCAACGGCTTTGGGGCGGAGAGCGCCGTCACGATGGCCTCGCTGAGATTGTCGAGGGCGAGCAGCGAACGACGTGCCGTCAGGCCTGCCACCGGGAGCGGATAAGGTACGCGCGCCAGCCGGACGAGCTCGGCCATGTTGCCCTTCATTCCGGGGCCGTAGACGGTCGCCAGGCGAAGTGCGACCCAATCGAGCTCGAGCGCGGCCAACCCCTGCTCGGCGGCGAGCTTGGAGGCGCCGTAGGCTTCGCTCGGCCGTGGCGGTAGGTCCTCGGTGAGCACGTGCGGCGCGGTCGGGCCGCTCTGCGCCCGCACGGACGACAGGAATACGAACCGGCGCACGCCCGCGCGCTGCGCGGCGCGCGCTAGCCCGACGGTCGCTTCGGTGTTGAGGGCCCGGTAGTCGTCCGCGGGCGTGCCGCTCATGGCGGGCGCAAGCCCGGCGGAGTGGATTACCGCGTCAACGTCGGCGAGCGCGGCCGCCATGTTCATCGGTCGCGCCAGATCGCCGACAACGGCGCTGGCACAGTCAAGCGGCGCGACGCTCGGGCGGCGCAGCAGGACCCGAAGCCGATAGCCGCGCCGCGGAAGCTCGCGCAGCAGGTGCTGACCGATGAAGCCGGTCGCGCCCGTCAGCGCGATCAGGCGTGGCTTGGGCTCGACGGGACTCAGCCTTGCGTTCCTCCAGCGCAGGTCCGGCACCCTAGCATCGAATGCTCGCGGGCACGCTTACTCTTTCTCATCGGTTTTGGCCGGTTGCCGTCACATGCCCGCACGCCGAGACTGTCGACACGGTCAGTCCTTGCGCCGCGCTGCCAACGCCAATTGCTGCAGCGCGCGGCGCGTGATGGCGTCCGCAAGCGCGGGTTTCAGGCGCGTTTCCAGTTGCGCCTCGGCGACCTCCTGCATGGCGACCGCAAGCTTGGCGGACGTCCAGGCCCTGAGCGCGGCTTCCACCGCCGGCTTGCGGCTGAAATGCGGCCGCATGGCATCGACCTGCTCCGGCACGCTGGTGCCGGCCTCGACCGCTAGCCGTGCCTTGTGCAAGCTGGCGAGCTGTCGCTGCGCCGCAAAGATTATGCTGCCGGGAGAGGTGCCGGCGGCGAGCGCCTTGCCAAGCTGCAGGTCGAGCGGCTTCGGCTGCCCCGCCAGAGCGGCGTCGATCACCTCGTCGAGCGCCAACGCCGAGGCATCGGCGACCACGGCGATCACGTCGGCAATGTCCACGCGTCCCGCCCCTTGCGCGTAGGTTGCGAGCTTGCGCAATTCGCTGCGGGAGGCGCGGCGGTCCCCGCCGAGCAGCGGAACGAGCGCGCTGCGCGCTTCCGGCGAGACCGCAACACCCGCCTGGCGCATTTCCTCGTCGATCAGCCGCGCGAGATCGCGGTCGGTGTCGGCGTAGCAGGGCAGCACCGCCACCGATGGCGCCCGCTCGCACAAGGTCCGCAGCGGCGCGTTGCGCTTGAGGTCGCCGGCTTCGATCACAACCCGACAGTCGGCGGCCGCGTCGGCCAGCAGCGGCTCGACCGCGGCCACGATACTGCGCGTTCCGGCGCGCACCCATACGGCGCGCCGGCCGCCAAACAGCGGCACGGTGCGGGCCTCGTCGACAAGCCGCGCCGGATCGGCCGCGAGCTCATCGCCTTCGAGTCGCGTGAGCGCGAACGGATCGGACGGATCGTCGATGCTGGCGCGAATGATGGCCTCGGCGCGCTCGCTGACCAGGCCGATGTCGGGGCCGAACAACAGCACGATCGGGCGCGCCGGATCGGGCTTGGCGACGAAACGCTCGGCTTCGGCTGATTTGAGCACGGTCATGTGAGCCTCGGCTCGCGGGCGCGGCGCGGCATCCCCGGAACCCGGTTTCTTGCATTCCGAGGTGGGCCGGAGCAACCGGGATCCCGGATCGGCGCTATGCGCGGTTTGTCCGGGACACGATGCTGGTTTCTTGCACCTATGTCCCGGCGACGAGGAACGAGGCCAAACGGTTGCGGATCTGCTCGGCGATCACTTTGGCGGCGCGGCTTTGCGCATCGCGCTGGCCGCGCAGCATCAAGAAGCGCTGTTCCTGCCCGGGAATGTCGTAGGAGACCCGCGCGCTCGCGGCCCCATCCATGACCAGCTTGTTGGTGGCGACGTTGATCAAGCGGTAGTTGGCGTTGAGCGCGGTGATCTCGAACTCCGGCCGCGCCGTCGACGGATCGACGATGATCGAGTTGGTGTTGGTCTGAAGAACGATCACGAGCCGGTGGGTGGGAGGCGTCTGGCTGTCGCCCCCGGTCAGGTCGAACAGGAGGGCGTTGCGCACTTCGACGGCGATGCGGGCCAGCGCGCTGCCGCCGGGGGCATCGATCTGCGCCACATCGATACCCCTGAACGCAGCGCGCAGGGAGGGTTCGCCGGTGAGCGTGCGTTCGCCATAGAGCGGCTGGAAGCAGCCGGCGGCAAGAGCCGAAAGGCAGATGACCGCCAGGAGCCGCCAGAGGACGGACGGTGCACGACGGACGACGGAGCAACTTGCTTTTGTCGTCTGCCGTCTGTCGTCGGTCGTCCGGCTAGGCCACCACATTCACGATCCTCTGCGGGACAACTATGACTTTTTTCGGCGGCTTTCCTGACAGCGCCCGTTTGACGGGTTCCAGCGATAGTACCAAAGCCTCGATTTCAGGGGCATCGGCGTCCCGGCGGACGAGGACGTCCGCGCGCTTTTTGCCGTTGACCTGTACCGGCAATACCACAGTGTCCTCGAGCAGGAGCTCGCGCTCGACCTGGGGCCAGGGGGCCTCCGCCACCAGGGTGTGATGGCCGAGCGCCGCCCAGCACTCCTCCGCCAGATGCGGCATCATCGGGTGAAACAGCCGGACCAGGATGTCGGCGGCCTCGCGCGTGGCCCAGGCGAGGTCCGCCGCGGCGCCGGCGCCACCGTTGGTGGCGATGGCCCGGAACGCCTCCTGCAGGGTGTTGGCAAATTCGTAGATATGCGCGATCGCGCGGTTGAAGCGCAGCCGCTCGATGTCCTCCGAGACGTTGGCGAGCGCCCGGTGCGCGGCCTTGCGGATGGCGAGCGCGGCCGCGCCGAACGCTGCCGGCCGGGGCGTGCCGGCCGGCGCCGCCAGTGCGGCGGCCTCGCCGACGAGGCGCCACAGCCGCTGAACGAAACGCCAGGCGCCCTTCACGCCCTCTTCGGTCCAGATCACATCGCGGTCGGGCGGGGAATCCGACAGCATGAACCAGCGCGCCACATCCGCCCCGTAGGTGCCCATGATGTCGTCAGGATCGACCGTATTGCGCTTCGACTTCGACATCTTTTCTATTGAACCAATGTTCACCTCTTCGCCGGTCGACTTGAGGCGTGCATGGCGGGCGTCGCCCACGGTCTCGATTTCGACCTCGATCGGCATGACGAAGCTGCCGTCCGCCCTCTGGTAGGTCTCGTGCACCACCATTCCTTGGGTGAACATGCCGGCGAACGGCTCCTCCAGACCGATATGGCCGGTCAGTTTCATGGCGCGGGTGAAGAAGCGCGAATAGAGCAGGTGCAGGATCGCGTGCTCGACCCCGCCGATATACTGGTCGACCGGCAGCATGCGGTCGGCGACCGCGCGCGTGGTCGGCGCGCTCTCATTCCACGGATCGGTGAAACGCGCGAAGTACCACGACGAATCGACGAACGTGTCCATCGTGTCGGTTTCGCGCCGCGCCTCAGCCCCGCAGCGCGGACAGCGGACGTGCTTCCAGGTCGGGTGATGGTCGAGCGCGTTGCCGGGCTTGTCGAAGGTGACGTCCTCGGGCAGCGCGACCGGCAGGTCGGCGTCCGGCACCGGCACCACGTCGCAGGTCGGGCAGTGGATCACCGGGATCGGGCAGCCCCAGTAGCGCTGGCGCGAGATGCCCCAGTCGCGCAGGCGGAAATTCACCTGCCGCTCGCCGACCGGTGCGTTGCCGCGCACCTCGCGCTCGAGCCGCCGCGCCACCTCCTCCTTGGCGTCCTCGACCGTCATGCCGTCAAGGAAGCGCGAATTGATCATGCGGCCATCGCCCACGTAGGCTTCCTCGGTGACCACGAAGCTCGCCGGGTCCTGGTTCGGCGGGCACACCACCGGGGTCGCGCCGAGGGCGTACTTGTTGACGAAGTCGAGGTCGCGCTGGTCGTGGGCCGGGCAGCCGAAGATCGCGCCGGTGCCGTAGTCCATCACGATGAAGTTCGCCACGTAGACCGGCAGCTTCCACCCCGGGTCGAACGGATGGATTGCCTTGATTCCGGTGTCGAAGCCGAGTTTCTCCTGGGTGTCGATGACCTCCTGCGCGGTGCCGTGACGCTTGGTCTCGGCGATGAACGCCGCCAATGCCTGATTCTTCGCCGCCGCGGCCGTCGCCAGCGGATGATCCGGCGCGATCGCCATGAACTCGGCGCCGAACAAGGTGTCGTGGCGCGTGGTGAAGATCTGGAGCTCGGTCTCCTCATTCGGCGCGGTCGCGGGATCGAGCGTAAAACGGATCAGCAGGCCCTCGGAGCGCCCGATCCAGTTGCGCTGCATCAGGCGCACCTTGTCCGGCCAACGGTCGAGGGTATCGAGGGCGTCCAAGAGCTCCTGCGAATATTTGGTGATCTTGAACACCCACTGGTTCATCTCGCGCTGCTCGACCACGGCGCCGGAGCGCCAGCCGCGGCCGTCGATCACCTGCTCGTTGGCGAGCACGGTCATGTCGACCGGGTCCCAATTGAGCTTGCGCTTCTCGCGCTCGACCAGCCCGGCGCGCAGGAAGTCCAGAAACATCTTCTGCTGGTGCCGGTAATAGGACGGGTTGCAGGTCGCAAACTCGCGCGACCAGTCGAGCGAGAGCCCCATGGTCTGGAGCTGCTGCTTCATCGCGGCGATATTCTCGTAGGTCCACGCCTTGGGATGGACCTTGCGCTCCATGGCGGCGTTCTCGGCCGGCAGGCCGAACGCGTCCCAGCCCATCGGATGCAGCACGTTGTGACCGCGGGCGCGCATATAGCGCGCCAGCACGTCGCCCATCGTGTAGTTGCGCACGTGGCCCATGTGGATGCGCCCCGACGGGTAGGGGAACATCTCGAGCACGTAGTATTTCGGGCGCGGGTCATCGTTGCGCGTGGCGAAGATTGAGCGCTCGTCCCACACCTTCTGCCAGCGCGGCTCCGCCTCGGCGGCGTTGTAGCGGTCGGAGGTCATGCGATTTCGTCTTGCGCCTGCGGTCCGGGCCGGACTTAGGCCACGAAAGGGAAGTTAGGTCAACGATTTGAGGCGGTGTCGACAGCCCTGCCGCCGGTACTATGTAGGCGATGACCCGTGCGTCTTTGGCGACCGTGCTGGAGCCCTGAATGTCTTCCCTCTCCGACTTCCTCATCATCAAGCGCTGGCCGGCCGCGCATCCCGAGCGGCTGCAGCTCTATTCCCTGCCGACGCCGAACGGCGTGAAGGTCTCGATCATGCTGGAGGAGATCGGGCTTCCCTACGAGCCGCATCGCGTCGACTTCGACAGACAACAGCAGAAGACGCCGGAGTTCCTGTCGCTCAATCCGAACGGCAAGATCCCGGCGATCATCGATCCACGGGGCCCGGGCGGCGAACCGCTCGGCCTGTTCGAGTCCGGGGCGATCCTGCAATACCTCGGCGAGAAGACCGGAAAGCTGGTGCCGGCGGATCCGGCGCGCCGTTACCAGACGATCCAGTGGGTGCACTTCCAGATGGCGTTCGTCGGGCCGATGTTCGGGCAGGTCGGATTCTTTCGCAAGTTCGCCGGCAAGGATTTTGCGGACAAGCGGCCGCGCGACCGCTACGTCGAGGAGTCGAAGCGCATCCTCGGCGTCATGGACAACCGCCTCGATGGCCGCGAATGGTTCATGGACGAGTACACGATTGCCGACATCGCGATGCTCGGCTGGGTGCGCAACCTGATCGGCTACTACGGGGCGCGCGACCTCGTCGCGTTCGGCCGCTTCGCGAACGTCGCGGCCTGGCTCGAGCGCGGCTTGGCGCGGCCGGCGGTGCAGCGCGGGCTCGAGATCCCGCGGCGAGCGTGAGCGCAGCGGTGCGCGCTACTTCGAGCGCCTAGTTTTCTTGGCCGCCTTGCGCCGGGTGGTCCGCTTGGCGCGCGTACCCGCGGCTGGCTTCTTGCGCGACGCCGCCCGCGTCGGGCGCGGAGGCGGGCGGCTCAGCACTTGGAAGGCGCGGGTCAGCGACTGGCCCCGTACCCTTCTGGCATCCTGGAGCGCAGTGTCGATCGCGGTCTGGAGCCGCCGGCTCGCCTGTCTTCGCACCAGCGTCAGCGCGCGCGTAACCTGGGCGATGTCCTGGTCATCGATTTTGCGCGCCGCCATCTCGCCTTGGTCGGTGAAGAAGCTGGCGGCGATGCGCATCAACGCCGCACCGGCTTCGCGCATCTGCCGGTCGCCCATTGCGAGCGCCACCAGCTCCAGCGAATGCGCGCGCAACAGCTTCTCATAACGCGCGCCGGCTGCGGTCCTGCGCAGCTCGCGGTCGCGGAACGCGCGCATGGCGCGCAAAGGGAAGATCGCGTCGATCAGATCTTGCACGACGTCAGCCGGGCAGAGGGTTTCCTGGAGGCATTCCATCAGCCCGGCCGAGACCTCGGTGATCACGTTGTTCTTCTCGGCATCGGCGGGCTGAAACTCGCGCGCGGTCTCGAGCGTCAGGCCCAGCACACGCCGCTTGCCGGTGTCGACGAAGTGGCGCGCATAGGCATAGTCATGCGCCGTCCCGCTGGTGGGATAGAGCGAGGTGCTCTCCTGCGCGACATAGACGCGGCCACGGACGGCAGCGATGCCGTCGCGGATCCGTTCCGCGAGCGCCACGAATGCCTCAAGGTCCTCCGGCGGAATGTACTCCTTGTAGCCGCTGCCGACGATTCCGCGCTGACCGTCGAATGCCGGGTTCTGGAAGTTCTGATTGGGATCGGTGGTTTGGTTCTGGTCGTCGCCCCACGGATAGAGCACCAGCTCGCTATAGGAGTGAATATCGACCATGCACGCGATGTTCGGGAAATTGTCGAGCATGAAGCGCACATTGCGCGTCTCCGGCTCGGAGAACGCGCCGTGCCCCTTGTAGACGTCGGTGCAGGAATTGGTGCTGGTGCCGATGCCGCTCGACCAGAGGAAATCGTAGTTGCGGTTGATGTCGACGCCACGACAGGGGAGCCCGGGATTAGGCGCGCGGTTCTTGCGCCACATCTCGTTGCCGGGTGTCATGCAAAATGCGCGGCCATCCGGATTGACGACTGGCAGCATGAATATATCGAGGGCATTCACCACCGTTTGGACCGATTGAGCCGTGTAGCTCTTGGCGCCGAAGGTGAGACCGGTGTCGTTGGTGTAGGCATCGCACAGTCGCAACGCAAAACTCATCACGGTTTCGGGATTGATCAGCTCGCGCGCGTGCGTGCCGCCCAGGAGCAGTACGCCGGTTCGATTGGAGCCGGAGCCGTTTGCGATCTTGAATGCCCGGATCGATCGACCTTCGACCGAGGCTTCCGGAAGGGTAAAGACCTGAGTGATGGCGGGGTAGGTGGTCGCGATGTGGTCGATGGCGTCGGAAATTGCGCTGACGGACATGTACGGCATGGCGCATGACTCCCTTGGCTCGGCACAAATGCGATGGGCGACCTATTTGCGTCTGGTGGTTCTTCCTCTCGGTTTCTTGGCGACGGTGCGCT